>ERZ772909.38-NODE-38-length-124866-cov-5.706364_pt1 | contig 124866 bp, 108 predicted proteins | sample MGYA00511137_ERZ772909 | MGnify/ENA primary metagenome ERZ772909 (study PRJEB29015, sample SAMEA2738095) | human oral metagenome | biome: human oral; feature: human-associated habitat; material: saliva | place: China | collected 2270 ... | reverse complement strand
TTCTTCAGAAGTAACTAGTGTTTCCGAATCTTTGATTCCAAGATATTCCCTTCTCGTATAACATTTTCCATTTTCGATTGTTGGGTTAAAGATTGTTTCGTTATCATAAATTATATTTTCACCAGTAGTCATTGTTTTTTCTTCCTTTTTTGCAATCACTACCTCCATAGGATCTGATTTTTTTTCTTTTTTATCATGTTGTTTCTCTGAAGTGCTATTATTAAATCTTCAAGAGTTTCAGGAATCGTTATTGTTTCTTGTAATCGTAAGTGTAAAATCGGTACTGATATCATAGTTTAGATCTTTAGTTGAATGTGGACTTTTTACCATAACTCTAATTTGGTATTTCCCTGTATGTGCACGTGCTGTCCCCGTAATAGTATGAGTCGTTTTATCATAAGAGAGTCCTTCCGGTAAAGTTGGTATAAATTTTCCATTTTTTACTTCTCAGACAATAATCTCTTGGATATCTCAAGTAGTAGAAATCTTTACAGGATCTATATTTTTTAATCTTCTTATCGTTTGATCTGAGATACTATCAATCTTGATAGGATTTTTTAATTCATAAAAGAAATTAAAAGTCTGATTTTCTTTTGAGAAATGTGCTTGAACCCCAGGATATTGATCTGCGATAAGTTTATATCCAGGAATTTCTTCTGCGATAATATTAGTCTTATCTCCTGCTTTTCCAGTAAGTACAAGTGATTCTTTCAGTTTATGTTCCTTATTTTCTTGTTTTGTGAGATAATTGATTTTTATATTTCCTTCTTGACGCTTATAAGAGACAGATAAAGATAATGGCTCATCATTTTGAAAAGTTTTTGTTGGATTAGTCGTATTTTCATCTGAAATAATATCGTAGTTTTGAATGTTTTTAATCTCTAGAGTATAAGTTTCTCCAACTTTTCCATTGTAGATTGTTTCATTAGCAATTTCTTGTTGGGTTTCAGCATCTAAATATTTGAGTTGTGTCTTGGCAGGGCCATAAATCAAAGTTAGAATTAGATCTTTTTCTTTAATTTGTCCATGTCTATCTTTAATAGATACCGTAATTTTATAGTTACCAATAGGTGAAGTTGGGACTCCAACAATTGCTTTCTTTTCATGATCATAGTTTAGTCCCTGAATATTACTCGCATCTCAACTAATTCCACTGATTTCAAGCTTTGCGATATCACCTACAAGATTTATAGGAATATTAATAGGCTTATTTGGATTATTTCTTTCCCAGGTTAAGGTTTCTAATACATCTAAATCAATATGCGGTAAATATGAAAAGATAAATTCAAGAGGTTTAATATTTTCAAAAATTCCTGTTAAAGTAGATGGTTTTTTGATCAAATCATAGTTATCAAATTTCTTTTCAGAGATAGAAAAGTTCTCCCCTATTTCTCCTGTTAGGACAGCCCTACTTCATGAAAAATCATTCCCATTTTCATCAAGATAACGAACTACTGCAACACCAGTTTTTTCTGGTTCTTTCCAAGTAGTCCTAGTAGAAAAATCTACTGTTCGTCCTCCTCTAGCTTCTATACTATCTGATGAAAGATCATTGAAAAAGAAGGTAAAAAATGCTCTGGGATCATCTATATCATATCCTCCATTCAGCGTATAAAAGCGATATCGTTCTCCATCTTCAGAGATTTCTACATTAATATCACTATTTCTTGGGATGGCGATCTTATGAATATTGCTTTTTTTGATTTTTACTCGCTCTCATCTGTCAATATCTGCAAAAGTCATATACCCTTTGAATTGCGACTGATCATTAACGAGCCATTTAAATGCACCATTTTCAAATTCATAAGGAACAGTTTCTTTTTTATTATCTAATCCATGGTAAATCATGCGACCTTCTTTGGTTGCGATAAGTTTAACTTCATCTCCTATAGGATTGCGATATGAGATAATATCTCAAGTATTATATTTTCTAAAATCATAATTAGGATTAGGATCAGATAGATCTCTAGCCCATGGTTGTCCATTTTTTTGTAATTGAGGATCTGCTGCTAATCTAAAAGGATAGTAAAGATATTCCTCATATCCGTGAGGGATAGTTTCGTTATCCATATAGACAATATTTGGGAGCTCATGGATTGATTTATGTGTTGTTTCTGCATGTACTCCAGTAGATAATCAAAATCCCAATAAACTTCCCAATACAACAAATCAAAGTTTTTTCATTTTAGTTTTCTAAGAATTAAAGACTTATTAAGTATATTAAGTAAAATATTTTTGTCAAATTTTTACTAAAAAAGACAGAAGTCTGATTTTCTGTCTTTTTTTTGATTTATACATCAAGTCATTTTACTGATTTTGCGTTGGTGAGGATGAAGTGTTTTCTCGATTGAACATCTTCTCCCATCAGAATTCTAAAGAGTCTATCTGCCTCTTCAGCGTCATCTACTGTGATTTGATTGAGTTGGCGAGTTGAAGGATCCATAGTAGTTTCCCAGAGCTGCTCTGCGTTCATTTCTCCAAGACCTTTATATCTTTGGATTTCTACATTTTCATCTTCGCTGAATCCATACATGCTTGGTGTATGGTCCTCATTATAAACATAGAGGGATTTTGATCCTTTTGAAAATTTATAGATAGGAGGACAGGCCGCGTAAACATGACCTCACTCTACAAGTGGTCTCATAAATCTAAAGAAGAATGTCAAAAGCAATGTTCTAATATGTGCTCCATCTACATCGGCATCGGTCATGATAATGATTTTCTCATATCTAAGGCCGTCGAGATCGATACTATCTTTGATTCCGCATCCAATGGCAGTAATAAGCGCTTTTACTTCGTTGTTTGCCATCATTTTTTGCATTACAGCTTGTTCGGTATTGAGAATTTTACCTCTCAATGGAAGGATTGCCTGAAACTTACTATCACGACCTGATTTTGCACTTCCACCCGCAGAGTCTCCCTCCACTATAAAGAGTTCTGTTCCATGTTTTCCTCTCTTGCTACAGTCGGCAAGCTTACCAGGAAGTACTCCTCCGGCAAGGACATTTTTTCTGAGTACGGTTTCTTTTGCAAATTTTGCAGCAAGTCTTGCTCTAGCAGCAAGATCGATTTTTGCGAAAATTTTATCAAATTCTTCAGGATTTTCTGCAAAATAGTTTTTGAGATAGTCATAGGTCATATCTTCAACAGCTCCTCTTACATAGCTATTTCCAAGTCTTCCTTTGGTTTGTCATTCAAATTGAGGTTCAGGGATTTTTACAGTAACGATACCATAAAGACCGTCTGTTACATCAGAATACTGAAATTCTCAGATTTTTTTGTCTATTTTTTCTCTCTCTTTTCCGATTTCGTTCATAATTTTCAAAAGAGCTGATTTGAAACCGAGAATATGAGTTCCTCCATCTTTTGTAGGAATGTTATTTACAAAAGAAAGGGTGTGGTCATTATTAGTATTGAGAAATTGGAAGGAAATTTCGGCCTGGCAGTTTTCTGTCTCAGCTTTGAAATAGTGAGCTGATGAAAGTGCTTGCTGATTTCAAACAAGATTTTTGAGCCAAGTTTTGATACCTCCTTCGTAGAGGAATCTATTGGTAAGTCAGGTTTTTAGGTTTTTGAATGTAAATGATACTCCCGGCGTAAGGTAGGCAGCTTGTTTCATTCTCGCTGTCTCAGAAGTCTCATTGAATTCTAGTGTTTCAAAAATTGTGCCATCTGGCATAAAAGTAACACTTGTTCCTGTTTTGTCGGTTTCACCGAGGATTTGTAAATCTCCTTGAGGAACTCCTTTTTCAAATCTGATAAAATGGATTTTACCATTTTTGTACACGGTAACCTCAAGCCAAGTAGAAAGTGCGTTTACAACAGATGCTCCTACTCCATGAAGTCCTCCTGAAATTTTATAAGCACCTTTATCAAACTTTCCTCCAGCATGGAGCACAGTATATACGGTTTCAAGTGCAGACTTTCAGGTTTTAGGATGGATATCTACAGGGATTCCACGACCATTATCATGAACGGTTACAGAACCATCTTCATTGAGAATAGTACAAACATCTTTACAGTATCCAGCGAGTGCCTCATCTACTGCATTGTCTACAATTTCCTGAATCATATGATGAAGTCCTCTACTATCAGTACTCCCAATATACATACCAGGTCTTTGTCTTACCGGTTCAAGTCCCTCGAGAACTCTAATTTGCGAGGCGTCATATTCATGAGTGGTTTCAGGTGTAGTCATCGTGTTTTTTTATTCTCAATTAATAAAAAAGTGCTTTTCTCTTTAGAGAATAAGAATATCGAGATAAAAAACAAGCTAAAATCAGACTTTTTTCCTTTTTCTTTTTTTTGATTGCGAGATTTTATTTTTTGAGATGGTGAAATGCGGTTTTTCAAAAAAACAGAAAATCTATCTTTTCTGCTTTTTATTTTATGAGGAAGTAGTTATTTCGAGATTGAGATTTTGGATTGCATTTTCAAATTCCTTGCCTGTCAATTCTTTTTCAAAAACAACTCCCGCAGGAAGTAAGCTATTCTTTCCTGGAATTTGAAATTCTACAGCACTAATTTTGAAATTTTTATTTTCTGGAAATCTTGGATCCGTTGCTCTAGAAATGATGAGTTGTACTGTTTTTTCTCCTGGTTGGAGTGGTGTTTTTTTATCTTTTGCAAGTTTATATTTTGTCTTCATGAAAAGACTCTCTGCCTTGTGTTTTTGTATACTTGGTGCCTCATTTCGTACTCAACGCTCTTGGTTTGCAGGTTCTCTTTTGAGCTCGATAGCAAGAGCTTCACCATTTTTAAGCAAATTGATCTTGTCAAGAGGAAGCTGTGTTTTATAGATATCGAGCCAGTTAGTAATTGACTTATCACCATCAATATTTACACGTTGATCAAATGCTTCGTAAATTACATCTTTCATGGCATCGAGGCGTCTTTGGTAGCGCGCGTTTGTGGTTTTAGGAGCTTGATCGAGGTTATTAGAAGTGATGTTTGGTTGATTCATGATGTAATTGATTAAAAATAAAACCTCCTCGTTGATTATATATAAAATGATAAATAAGTCAAATTAAAAATAATTTTATAATAATTCTATAATTTTTTAAAAAAGTCTTGACATTGTTTTTAGAATACATATATTCTTTTTCGGTAAATAAAAAATATTAATTTAATTTTATTGTTTATGAAATCATTAACTGTTTATTTGCTTCCTGCTACTCAGGAAAGGCGAATCAGAGTAGAACAGATTCCAAATTCTGTAGATGTGGTCAAAACATTCCACACGAATGCGATCGATCAGTTGTCATTCTTTTACGAAAAGGCTTCAGCTGAACAAAAAACACAACTTAATCAGTTTTTTGAGAATTGTATCACTTGCTATTTGACAGGTCGAAGAATTGATAAGAAACAAGATGATCTTGTCTTAGACAAGACTTATCCTAGACTTGCCCGTGCACTGCACGCACAAGCCAAATACATTGCGAAACAAATCAAGCAACATCCAGCGTATTTGCGCTAGTAGCTAGCATTTGAGAGGAATTCCTCTCAAGCCTCTTTCCAGTTGTAGGGAGAGAGGCTTTTTCTTTGCGTTTTTTTTGACTTGAAAAATGAGGGGAATTAACTAGGATAAAGTCAGATTTTTTCTTATATTTTAAGAAGTAAAGGTTTTATCTTTTGGATTTGTAAACAAATATGACCGCAAGGGCCTTAATTTTTGATTCAGTATTTGATCCTTATAAAGGAGTATTAGCATATGTAAAAGTGGTAGATGGAAGTTTTAGTGCAGGAGATGAGGTGTATTTGATCCATTCAGAAAAGAGTTTTCAACCGACAGAGGTAGGACATTTTTCTCCAGACTATATCACAGATAAGAGTCTCAATGAAGGACAGATCGGGTATATCGTAACTGGGCAAAAATCAGTTCGTGATGTACAAATCTGAGATACCATGATCAAAGCCAAGGTTGGGAAAAATGAAAATAGTCTGAATTATCATAGTTCTCTAATCCCTGGATTTAAGAAGGTAACTCCATTTGTATATGCTGGGGTCTATCCTATTGACTCTACAGAATATGACAAACTCAAAGATAGTCTTGAAAAGCTTTCTCTCAATGATAGTGCTGTAGTATATGAAATGGAAGATAGCAAGGCACTTGGACTAGGTTTTAGGTGTGGTTTTTTGGGAATGCTTCATATGGATATTATCAAAGAAAGGCTTTTCCGTGAGTATGGACTTGATACGATTTTTACTATTCCAACGGTAATGTATTTGGTTAAGTCCAAAAATCTCTCAATCCCTCTTATCAAAACAGGAATGAATATCAAATCACTTATTCAAACCTGACTTTATCGTGAAATATTAAAAGAAGAAAAAAGTCTGACTCTCTCAGAAGATGAAATCGAACATTTGGAGTATTCAGAGTGAATTTTTGGAACCATGCTCGAAAATCAGAATTATAAAAAACTTTTGGAAATCTTGAAACCTCGAATTGTTGTAAAGTCTGGTTCTGATATGATTGATCAAGGAATGATTGAAGAAATCCTTGAACCTATCGCAAATGTTGAAGTTGTTGGTCCAGAGGAATTTGCAGGAAATATTATGGCTCTGGCTCAAGAGTATAGAGGAAAGCTTAAAAATATGGATTATATCGATGCTACAAGAGTTGTTTGGCATTATGAGTTGCCGATGGGAGAGATTATTATTGATTTTTATGATCGTCTCAAGTCTGCGACAAAAGGATACGCTACTATGAATTATGAATTTAAATGATATCAGGCAGATAATCTTGTAAAACTGGATATTTTTATCAATAATGAGAAAGTTGAGGCGCTGACTTGGGTAGTCCATTATGACAAAGCCTACTATCTAGGGCGTGATGCAGTAGAAAAGCTAAAAACGCTGATTCCAAAACACTTGTTTGCCATTCCTCTTCAGGCTGGACTTGGGAACAAAATCATTGCTCGTGAAAATATTTCTGCAATCAAAAAAGATGTCCTTGCAAAATGTTATGGTGGAGATGTAAGTAGAAAAAGAAAACTCCTCCAAAAACAAAAAGAGGGAAAAAAGAGAATGAAAGCAATCGGAAATGTAGAAATCCCTACTGATACATTCGTTAAAATGATCACTAGAGACTAGGAGATTAATTATTGATTCTATCTTGCTTTTGGGGTGAATTTCCCTACAATCTGAGTCAGATTTATTTGTTTTTTGTAGCTTATGAGCTCTTCGATTTTCCTCTTTACTGGAGAAAATAGTTATACCCTAAGCATGGAACTAGCCAAATGGAAATCTCAGTTTGCTGAGAAGTTTGGAGAAGATGCTCTTTTTGAATTTACAGATCAAAATTGGGATTTCTGACAGATTAAACAGGCGCTTTATGCTTCTGGGCTTTTTGTGAGTAAAAAGATGGTTATTCTCTATGGTATCCCTAAAGATTGAGATGATGTGAATGCACTTTCCTCAGACAAGATTGATCAGTTTTTTGATGATTTTTTGAAAAATAAGGATCTGATCTCTCCAGATACGCTTGTTTTGCTCGTTTCCCGCAAGCCAGATAAAAGGACAAGAGCCTATAAACGGTTTCTCGAAAATGCTCAGCTTAAAGAATTTCCCTTGTACAAAGAAATTCAGCTTAAAAATTTTCTTAAAGAAGAATTGGCTCCTTTGGCTGTGAGCGATGTAGAAACCTCTCATTTTCTTCTTAAAGTAGGAAATGATATGTTTCGTTTGCATAATGAAGCGCAAAAGCTTAAACTCTGACTTCAATCCAGAGGGGCAACGGTAGTAACAAATGCTGATATTGATGAGTTTTGCTTTGGGAAATTGGAACAGGATAGTTTTGAGATTTTTGATCAAATGTTTTCTGATCCTATCGCAACAGTAAAGATCTTTGAAAAAATGCAAGATGATGGCAAAAATCGGAATGAAGTCATGGGACTATTGACTCGAGGAATCAAGATTTATTTAACTTTATTGGACTTTGATCAAAGGGGAATCACTTCCGGGAAAGAGATTATCGCCGAGACTAAATTGCATCCCTTTGTAGTCAACAAGAACCTAAAACTCGTTCCTATGCTTCGTGGACACCGTAGTTTTTTGATCGCATTTTTCAAACAACTCATTGAACTCGAATCTCAAATCAAATTAGGAAAAAAATCTGATTTATACTTTTGGTTATTTCTCAAGTCACAAATTTTATCACTAAGATCGTAATTGGATGCTTTTTCGTTTTAAAATTGATAGATCAAAAATTTCTTTTGGAATAAAAATCGTTCTTTGAGTTCTGATTTTTCTTCCTTTTTTGATCAATGCAAGTTATGCAAGATCTAAGTTTTCAAATCGTTTATACTGCTTGGTACAAGGGAATTCTGCGAGAGTTTACCTTATGCAGGAACCTGCAACATACAAATGTGCCGATTACCTATCGACATTCAATTTTGAGTTTAGAAAGCGTTTCATAGATTTGCAGCAGATTGATAAAAACCGTAAGAGAGGTGATGATATAGAGTATCGAACCAATCTTTATGAGGCAAAAAGAGCAAGTATTCTTAGTCTTTATGATCAAATTCAGACACTCAAAAAAACTATGGAAGAATTTGAATCAAGCTTTTTGATGCGTGCACAGGATTATGTTTCAGTGCGTGTTTTGGCGCTCAGAGATAATCTAACTCATGAGCTACTCCGTTTGCAAGAGGAGCTACTTGCTCAATATTCTCCTCAAAAACAAAAAAGACTTTTACAGATAGAAACCATCCTTGATCATTTGAGAATTGTCCAAAATACCAAGGATATTGATGAATTTTATAATTCACTTCAGCAATATTTATCTCTTTTCAATACGCTTAATCTATGAAAATAGCGCTCATCTCTAGTGCGATGGATTCTCTTGCTTTGTTTAAATTTCTTCATCGCTATGATCATGAATTTTTGATCTATTTTGATTCGCTTAATGCTCCCTATGGGGAAAAGTCACTAAAAGTCTGACTTTCAGCAGCGAAAGCTTGAATTCTCCGAGCAAAAGAGCAAGGTGCAGATGGAGTTATTCTTCCTCCTGTATTGGAATTGGAATGCTTGAACGATAAAGAAATGACAAATGAAGAAAAAAGTCTGATTTTACCTCTTTTTTCTCATTATTTATCAGATGAAGTTTTCCCATATTCGCTAGTTGGAAAGCTCGGATTATTTGGTGAGGGAGAAATCTTGAGAGATGCACAAGAGCTTATTAGTCAGCTTTCAGCATCTTTTCAACTGACAAAAAATCAGCAAAATATCAAAAAGTTTGCTTTCCCTTTTCAGTTTTGGAGTAAAGATACGAGAATTTTTTCTCATCTTTTGCAAAAACTTGCTCGAAAATCACTTCTTGTAAATACGGTCATTAAACAAGATCTTCGCTATTTTAAAGATGCGGCAGTGGATAGCTTGATTCCTCTTAATTATAGTTATTTCTTGGCAGAGAGAACTATTTCCAAGTTTCTCAATTTTAGAAAGATTAGATTCCATTGATTTGATGCTTTGGAAAGAAGTTTTAAATCCCTAACTGAGGGGAAGGAGAATTCTCCTTATGCGGTAAAGATTCATAGTACAGATTCTCCACTTGCTCTGACCTCTAGCAAGAAGATGCTACGACTGCTTCAGAGAGGGCAACAAATTGAGATTCAACGATGTTAGGATCAGACTTTATTTTCTTTTTTTGTGATTATGTCTCTTTTTCAGGTTTCCTCTGAGCACAATCAACCTCGAGCTGCTAAATATCGTCCTCAGTCATTTGAGCAGTTTTTTGGACAGGAACATTTGCTTTGAGAAAATGGAGTCCTCAAGAAGTTAATCGAAAAATGAGTCATGATGAATGCTATTTTTCGAGGGCAGCCTGGAAGTGGGAAAACTACACTTGCAGAACTGATTGCGCAAAAGATCAATTACCATTATGAGTATTTGAATGCTACCAAGGCTTCAACAGCAGATATTAAGCAACTTTCTACTCAATCACAGCAGAGAAGAGCTTTGGATGGAAGGGCTACTCTCCTCTTTCTCGATGAGATTCATAGATTCAATAAACTCCAGCAAGATGCTCTCCTTCCTGATCTAGAAAATGGAAATATTATTTTGATCGGTGCGACTACGGAAAACCCTTATTATAGCCTCAATAATGCTTTGCTCTCTAGATGTCTAGCCTTTGAATTTAAAAAACTTGATGAAGAAAGTCTGCTTTCGATTCTTTCTTTTATTTTAGAGAAAGAAAAACTAGAAGTCTGATCTGAAATTTTGGAGTTTATCGCAAGTACGGTTGAAGGTGATGCTCGTTCTGCGATCAATCTTTTGCAAATGCTTGCAAATCTTGGCTCTGATCTCACCTTAGAACAGGTAAAAAGTCTGATACCCACTCAAAAATCATATCATCAAACCGAGGATAAATATAACACGATCTCCGCAATGATCAAGAGTATTCGTGGCTCTGATCCGGATGCGGCAATTTATCGAATGGCAAAAATGCTCTCTGGAGGAGAAAATCCCGAATACATTGCACGCAGATTGGTAATTCTCGCTGCAGAAGATATTGGATTGGCTAATCCCCAAGCACTCCCTATTGCTATCGCTGCTATGCATGCAGCAAAAGAACTATGAATGCCGGAAATTCGTATTCCCTTGGCAGAAGTAGCGATTTATTTAGCACTTTCTCCAAAGAGTAATTCAGCGTATAATGCGATCAATCTTGCCTTGAGTGAAGTGGAACATGCTCCTATCCAAAAAGTTCCTACTCATCTCACCAAACTCTGAGCAAGCAACTATAAATATCCTCACGATTATCCAAATCATTGGATAGCTCAAGACTACTTGAGCAAGAAAGTTAAGTTTTATACTCCAGCAGATAATAAATTTGAAAGTGCCGCACAAGAGTGGCTCAAAAAAATCAAGAAATAAAAAACCTGATTTTGATTCAGGTTTTTACTCTTTTATTGGAATAATAATAATTTTATTTCTTGTCAAACATATACCTATGACATAAAAAATTATTTTTTACTTTTCTTCTTGAGAAAAACGGTAATTCAAATCTGATTTTCAGGTTGTTCCTGCGGAGAAACTCTACTTATCTTTGCTAACAAAATATCACCATAACCTGCTTCTAAAAGCTTTGAGATTTCTTTATTGTTGGCTCTTGGAATATAACCAATTTTAGTTTTTTTGAAATAGAGTGCTATCGCATGAGCATCATAGGGATTTTCAGGTTCATAAACGAGTTCAAGATCTACTCAAATTTTGAGTTGATCAAAAACAAAAACCCCTTCTGCAAAAGAAAATCCTGCAACATGAGAATGAAAAAGATGGATGTATTTCATAATCTATAAACAAAAGAAGGTAAAAAATATTATGATCATTGATAATGCTAAGGGATATGATAGTCAAAAGCTAACGATTTTCAACTATAAATTTTTCTCTTGAAAAAGATTATATATTACTTATTCTCAGCATTGATTTTAGATACTTTTCTACAGATAGAAATGTTAAAATTCTTATGGCAGCTTTTATTTTCAACTTGGATTATTGATGGCATAGAAGCTCTTCGAAAAAATATTAAAAGTACAGAGGAAGACTATAGTAACCTATCCAAAGAGGTAGAAAAATTTAACGGAACCTTTGAAGAAATAGGGAAAGTCAATAGAGAAATTGAAGAATTATCTAAAGATAAAGAAAAGTTACAAACTGCATGAACATTTATTTATGTTATGTGAAGAGATTGATATCAAGAATATGTAGAAAAACACAAAATAAGTATTGCAAAAACAATCAAATCTCATCATGAAAAAAATACCCTAACTTGGGAAAATAGAGATGTTATTATCCAAGACATTGTTGAAGATATAGAGAAAGTTGATGGATCTCAAACTTCTGAAATAGAACAATATACAGATATGGTACTGATTCACTTTCTTCTCTATAACAAAAGAGATGATTTATCAGATCTTATTGGTATTGATAGGAAAAAAATAACTCTTGAATGGAAAGAGTAATAGGCTTCTAAAATTAATAAAGAAAACTGACCTCGGAATAAAGTCAGCTTTTTAGTGTCTGCTTAGTTGGAGCATAGGGAGCGGTGAGGGAATTACAAGGGGAAGTTGGAGGATTTAAATTTTGCTTATAAAGACGATAAAAAGCAAAAAGGTTTGCATTTTATAGCAAAAAAAATATCATATTTATGTATATAATGTAATTTTATTACATAACCTCTTTAAAAATGTTGAAATATCTAAAAATTAGAAACTTTTTATCTTTCAAAAACGAAACAGAAATCTCTTTTGTTTCTGATAATCGCTGAAGTTTAAAAAATAATGTATTCTCCGTAAAAAATACGATTCTTACAAAAAATCTGATTATTTATGGTGCAAATGCTAGTGGGAAAAGTAATATTATAGAAGCTCTAAATTTTATAGATTATTTTGTTAGAAAGGATAACATGGATCAATGAGTGATTCCTTTTTCGCTGGATGAAAAAAATAAGAAAGAACCAAGTTTTTTTGAAATTGGCTTTTTTATCAAGAACAAAGAATATCAATATTCATTTGAAATACATGAAACAACTGTAATTTCTGAAAAGCTCTCAGAAATTCAAAGATGAGGAGAGAAAAAGAAGCTATTTGATAGAAAAAAACAAAATTTTAACATTCATCCAGATTTTAGAAAAGAATTTTCTAAATGAGAGGGGAAAATAAAAGAAAATTCTTCTATACTTTCTGTTCTTTCAAGATGGAATGGAAAATTGAATGGAGAAGATATTAATTTTTTCTTTGAGAAAATCTGACTTATTACAGTAAACTCTATATGACCAAGATATACTGTAGAATTTATGAATTTAGCGGGAAATAATGATGCAAGAGAATTTATGATAAAAGTTATGCAACATGCAGATATCAACATAGAAGATATTCAGATAAAGAAGAAAATTATTGATGTAGAGGAAACCACTGATGACATAAAACAAGCAAAAAAGGCTTTAGTTAGCATAATATTTTGACATAAAGTAGCCTGATCAGATAAATTAGAGTATTTTCCTTCTTCATTTGAATCAGATGGAACAAGGCAATTATTTTCACTTATTTGACCCATTGTTGATGCTATTTATAATGAGAAGATACTTTTTATAGATGAAATAGAGAATAAACTCCATTTTTTGATTGTGGAAGAGTTACTAAAGCTTATTAATTCAAATATAAAGAATAAAAAATATCAAATTTTTTGTACTACCCACAATATAGAGCTTATTAATCTAGATATTCTTAAAAAAGATCAAATATGTTTTGTAGAAAAAGATGCGGATCAATCTACAGAATTTTATAAACTCTCAGATATTGATCTTCCTATCAGAAAAGGACTTGATATTAAAAAGTTTTACAAACATTGATCTTTATGAGCCATCCCTCATATTCAAGATTTTAATTATTTGGTTGAGAATTATGAAGAAGATAATAAATAAAAGACCTCTCAAGCCTAAATATTGGATTTTATGTGAGGGGGAAACTGAAGAATGTTATTTTTCTATAGTAAAAGAACTGAAACTCCTTTGAGTACAAATTCAAATCAAAAAGATTGGGCAACTCCCATGAAATAATAAAAAGAGAATTATATGAGAAAAAAAGAAGATTGGTTACTCTGATAAAGAATTAAAAGAAACAGCCTCAAAAGTATTTTTTATATTGGATGCAGACGTTTACTCTCAACAAGAAATTGATGAACAAAGAAGGCTTTTAGAGACTGATAATATCCATTTATTATATTCCAATAAAAATTTTGAGCTATGGATACTTCTTCATTTGGAACAATATACAAAAGAAGGTGATAATTATATTAGAGAAATAAAGAAACACAAACCTAATTATGAAAAATGAAAAAGTTCTAGCACTCGTATGATATTAAAAGATCTCATCCAAAATAATCTTAAAGATGCAATTAGTAATTCCGAAAATTTGGAAAAAATAAATAAAGGAATAAATAATCTAAGTGAAAAGAATCCATACACTTTAGTGTATAAACTTTTCTCTGATCATCTCTAAATCAACCCCTGCTTCTTCGCAATCGTCCTTGCAGACTCGGTCAAATATTTCTTTCTAATTCTAATTGCCTTTGGTGTGATTTCAACCAATTCATCATGTGCAATATATCCCATTGCCTGTTCAAGTGAGAGATGAACAATTGGATCAATTCTCATCGCTTCATCATTTCCAGAGTTACGGACATTGTTCATTTGTTTGTTGATGGTAAGGTTTACGGTCATATCTCCCCCTTTCAAATGCTCCCCTACGATCATTCCTTCATAGATTGGCTGAGCTGGGTCTACGAAGATTGGTCCTCTCTCCTGGAGTTTGAAAATTCCATACATCATCGCTTGTCCAGTGGCAGACGAAATCATAGATCAGACTTGTCTCTTTACGATTTCTCATTTAAATGGTTCATAGTGAGAAAAAGCTGAATACATAATTCATTCCCCCTTCGTCGCGAGGATAAATTCTCCACGGAATCCGAGAAGTCCTCTGGTTGGAATGATAAATTCCATGGTTGTGAGTCCATTTTCTGAGCTCATATTTTGCATGAGTCCTTTGCGAGGTGCAAGCATATCAATTACCGTTCCAGAGAGTCAATCTTCCACGCTAACGACAAGATTTTCCATTGGTTCAAGTTTTTGTCCGTTTTCTTCTTTGTAAATCACCTGAGGCGCTCATACTTGCAGTTCCCAACCTTCTCTTCTGATCGCTTCAATCAATACTCCAAGGTGAAGTTCTCCTCTTCCTGAGACGATGAATTTTCCTTCCACCATTTCCACTTTCAAACCGACATTGGTTTCAGCTTCTTTTTCTAGTCTTTCTGCCATATTTCTGGTCGTCATATATTTCCCATCTTTCCCAGCAAAAGGGCTATCATTTACCAAAAACTCCATACTCAAGGTCGGCTCATCAATCGCAATTGTCGGTAGAGCCTCAAACTCCCCTACTCCAACAGTTTCTCCCACGAAAATATTTGGGATTCCGCTGATGGTCACGATATCTCCACATTCTGCTTGAGGAATCTCAATCCTCTGAAGTCCGAGCGTTCTAAAAATATGCGCGATCTTTCCACTTCTCTTTACTCCATCGTTTCCGATGATCGTTACCTGGCTTCCAGCGTTTAAAGTTCCCTGATATACACGCCCAACTCCAAGCCTTCCCAAATAATCATCATATCCGAGGTTTGCAACCTGCATACAAAAAGGAAGATCAGATTTTTCAGCTGCTGGAGCTACATTTTCCAAGATCGCATCAAAAAGCGGAGTCAAATCCTTCGCTTCATCAGTCAGATTTTTCATCGCATACCCATTTTTTGCGCTCGCATAAATAATCGGAAAATCCGCCTGCTCATCGCTCGCTCCAAGCAAAATAAACAGATCAAAAAGCTGATCAATCACTCGGTCAGGTCTTGCCGCTGGTTTGTCAATTTTATTAAGCACGACCATCGGTTTGAGTCAGAGTTCTAGACTTTTTTTGAGCACAAACTTGGTCTGTGGCATCGGACCTTCATACGCATCTACTACGAGGATTACAGAATCCACCATTCTCAATACTCTCTCTACTTCACTTCCAAAGTCCGCATGTCCTGGGGTATCTACGATATTAATTCTCTCACCTTGGTATTCAATTGCGGTATTTTTGGCATAAATGGTGATTCCTCTCTCCCTTTCCTGATCGTTATTGTCCATAACTAGGTCTTGTTCTTCCATTTTTTTGAGGGTTCCAGACTGCCTCAAGAGCTGGTCTACGAGTGAAGTCTTTCCATGATCTACATGGGCGATAATTGCGATATTTCTAATTGCCATTTGCTTTTTGGTATAAAAAATAAAAAACCAGAATCAGATTTCTTGGTTTTTTCTCTAAAATCAAGCATTCTGAAATTGGTCTGAGTATAGCGAATTGAGGAACTTTTTCAATAAAAAAACTTTTTTCATTTTGAAGAGCTAGTTTATTAGTTTATTTTATGTGTTATTGTGCATCAATCTCTTGATATTTTACATAATATAATTATAGTCTATCTTATAAAACAAAAATGTTCCACTAAAACTTATTGAAAAAATGAAAAGGATACTCTTTTTTGGCCTGCTAGCTCTTGCCTCCTGCAGTTCTCACTCTCCAGTAAGGAAGGTACTTGGAGAAGATGGGAAAGTACATGTACTACTTTCTCCTGATGCTGATATCCAAGACTATGGGAATGGAGTCTATCACTTCATGTATAATCATAATCTTTTTCCAAGAGCGTTATCAGCATTTATAGCTGCGCATCCAGAGCTTGAAGTTCTTGCTATTTCTGGAGATGCTGCTAAAGTTTATGGTCAAAATTCTGGATATTTCGTAGTCTTTAAAAAAAGACTATAGAATAGTCTTTGGCAGCTAATCTCTGCTAACAACTACAAGAATTAAAGCTGACTTCATCCTGAGGTCAGCTTTTTTTGGTTAAATATTCATACTGAAATGTTTTAATCTTGAAAAAAAAGGCAAAATTCTTATACTTCGTGGGATTTTATTTTTGTATATTATTACTCATGAGAATACCTATTGGAATATCAAACAGACACGTACATCTGTCTCAGGCAGATGCTAATACCCTTTTCGGATCAAATTATGAATTAACACCTATCAAGGATCTGTCTCAACCTGGACAGTTTGCTTGTGCTGAAACTGTTGTAATCAAAGGTCCAAAATGACAAATTGAAAAACTCAGAATCCTTGGTCCTTATAGAAAATTTTCTCAGGTAGAAATTATGCTTGGAGACAATTTTAAGCTTGGAACTCAAGCTCCTATTAGAGAATCTGGAGATCTTGAGGGATCTGAGGCAATTACTTTGATTGGTCCTGCAGGAGAAGTTGAACTAAAACAATGACTTATTGTAGCAAAAAGACATATTCACATGTCTGTAGCTGATGCAGAAAATTTTGGGGTAACAAATGGACAAATCGTAAAAGTAAAAACCAACGGAGAAAGAAGTCTGATTTTTGATGAGGTTGTTATTAGAGTATCAGATAGTTATGCTCTGGATATGCACATTGATGTAGAAGAAGGAAATGCTGCTGGGCTCAAGCAAGGTGATCGAGGAGAACTCATCAAAGACTAATATTTAATTTTGTTGGTTAAACTCAATGAAAAAGATTATACGAATCAGCACAATAGTTGCTGTTCTTATTGCTGCTGGAATAGCTGTTGTAATTTTAGGAGGATTAGATCCTAAGGATAGCTGTTTGGATCAAGGAGGATCTTATGATCATCAAACAGGAATGTGTAACAAATAATTTTGTCCCTTAAGTCATATGAAAATGCAAAAAAATATACAAGAGCTTATTAATCTTGAGATGCAGAGGCAATCTGTAGGTATTGAACTTATTGCAAGTGAAAATTACCAATCTTTTGCTGTTCTAGAGACACAAGCTTCAGTTTTTGCAAACAAATATGCTGAGGGTTTTCCTGGAAGAAGATACTATGGAGGACAGGAAAATACCGATCAACTAGAACAGCTTGTTATCAATCATGCAAAGGAGATCTTTCATGCCGATCATGCTAATGTGCAAGCGCTTTCTGGAGCAGCTGCGAATCTCTGTTTCTATAGTGCAGCTATGGAGCCTTGAGATCATATTCTTGGTATGGGAATGGGATTTGGAGGACATTTGACACATGGTGCCCCAGTAACCTTTATTTCAAAGGTTTTTAATTTTCATAATTATGGAACTTTGCCTGATGGGTCAATTGACTTTGATCAAGTTCATTCTTTAGCCTTGGAGTTTAAACCAAAAGTTATTTTGGCAGGTTTTAGCGCCTATCCCAGAGAACTCGACTATGCAAAATTTGTAGAAATAGCAAACGAGATTTGAGCTATTGCTTATGCAGATATTTCGCATATTGCTGGATTTATTGCCGCTTGAATCCTAAAAAATCCTCTCGATTATGGTTTTCATGCTATGATGACCACAACCCATAAATCACTTCGTTGACCAAGAGGAGCCTTGATCCTTAGCAAGGGGAAAGTATGAAATCCACTCAAAAAACCTGAATCAACGATCGAAAATCTCCCTACGAGGATTGATCGTGCGGTGTTTCCTGGAATGCAAGGATGACCCCATATGAATACTATCGCTGCTATTGGTGTCGCACTTCAAGAAGCTCAGACTCCAGCTTTTGTGAATTATGCAAAGCAAGCTCTCGAAAATGCTCAGATTATGGCACAGGAGTTTCTCAGACGTTGATATCAGCTTGTCACATGAGGGACGGAAAACCATATGATCATCTTGGATTTTTCACAAGAAGAGTTTGATGGAGGAGAAATTGAGGAGATTTTGGATCGTGTAGGAATTTCTGTTTCTAAATCACTTATCCCAAACGATCCTCGCCCCGCATTTCGTCCATCAGGAGTGAGAATTGGAACACCAGCAATGACCACTAGAGGAGTAAAATCTAAAGACATGATTCAAATTGTTGATTTTATTGATCAAGCAATAAAAAAGAGAAATAATCCTGATTTACTTGCCGAGATCAAAGCTCAAGTAAGGGATTTTGCATTGAGATTTCCTCTTCCATAAAAAACCTGACAAAAAAGAAAACTGACCTAACCAGTCAGCTTTTTTATTTTTTTAAAGATTAATGTTTAGCGGAGAAAATCTGCAATTTTCTTCTCAAGATTTTTCTTATAATTTACACCTTCAAAAAGTCTTCCCATATCAATTCTATTGATTTTTTGGTTGAGTGGCTGGATATTGGTCTCCCCTGCAGTTGCAAGTTGATTGAGGATAAGACGAGCTTCTTTTACTTTCTTGAGATAGGCAAGAGACCAATGCAATTCAGAGCTTTCATCTAGTTTTTTACCTTCGATCATCCTGATTAAAACAGCAATAGCCTCCCCATTAGTTAAATTTCCATCTGGATTGAATTTTCCTTCAGATCCATTGAATAATCCATACTGACAGGATTGGAGCATGGTTTGATAGAGATCTAATTTTTGATATTTTTCAATATCTGAGAAACTACAAGTAGCCTCATCATTTACCTTGCGAGCTAGTCCTTGTTGCTCGGCAAATTTAACAAAGAATTTTGAGGCTTCTGCTCTTGTAATCAAATTATTAGGCAGAAAGTCATTGAGCTTTGGAAATTTAGTCATTCCTATGGAATGGAGAAAATCTACAACGCTTTGATCTGAAGAGTATTCAAGCCAAGTATTTTTAGCAACTCTTTCATCGTTTGCTAGAAATTCGAGAAAATCTCCTCAGCGGTCATTCGCAAAAGTTGGAGTCATCAGTAATGATCAAAGAAGAAGTGCATACAAAAGTTTTTTCATAGCAAGAGAGAAGAAATATAAAGTTTGGTAAAGATAAATAATTTTGTCAAAAATGCAAGGAATTTCTTTTTATTCTTGATTTTTGAGGCAGAATTGAGAGAATGGATCAGATTTTTCTTTTTTTTTGTAAAGAAGTTTTTAATTTTGGGATAGTAAAAATGGAGAAAATACTCTTTCTCATTGCTCCTTCGGAAGGGAAGGCTGAATGAGGGGAAAACAAACCTGAAAATCTGACTTTTGATTTTGAAAAACCTCTGGATATCGCAATCTCAGCAAGTGAAAAGGATTTGAAATGCAAAGGAAAAAGATATGAAGAAGCGCTTTGGCTCAATCAAAATATAGAAAAGTCCCCTACTCTCCCTGCGATTTTGCGTTATAACGGCGTAATGTATAATCATATCGATTATCAGAATATGAGTCCAAAGGGAAAGAAGTTTTTTGATGAGCATTTTCTGATCTTATCGTGAATGTATGGGCTTTTGAGACCACAAGATCTTATTGCAAATTATAAATTGCCTATTGAGACTAGGGGATTATACCAGTTTTGGGGAGAAAAGATCATTGATGAGATTATCAGTTTAAAACCGCAAAAGATTTATAATTTACTGCCTTGATCGTATGAAAAACTTTTGTGTCTCAAAAAAAGAGAAAAAAATCTGACTGCCGAGGGAATCGAAATCATAAAACCAGATTTTTCTACTTTTGCAGGAGAAAAACTTACTCATAATACCAAAATTCTCAGATGAGACCGAATTAGGCAACTTTGTGAAAGTGATACTTTTAATTTATAATAAAGAAAAAGATGGAAAATTGGATTTTTGAGATGATTGGAATTATAGCAGGAATTTGTATCGCACTCCCTTCTATTCCTCAAATATTTCAAACACGAAAGACTAAGGAGGTAAAAGGACTCTCCCCACTAATGTTTGGACTGCTAGCAATGGGAACTGGATGTTATTTTGTATACGGACGATATTTAGGATCAGTATCTATGATGCTTTTTAATACAATTAGTGTGATTTCTGCAGTCATAATGCTCATTCTGATTTGGAAATATCGTAAATAATAATCCTTGACATCTTGATGAAAATAATTATACTTCGTGGTGCAGTTGAGGGTGATTTTCCTTGTTTAACAGCCCCACTGTGATAGAAGAGAATAATCTTTTCATCAACTATCTTGTAAAATAAGGCCTATGTATTATGCATAAAAAAACAGCTTTGGATCACTATCCTAAAAGTATCTCTGAAAGGATTGATCTTCTTTATCAACGTATTACTCAACGCCAAAATTTACCTCCAAGTCTAAAACCATTTTTAGAGAGTGTTCTCCGTCGGGGATGTACAGATATCTTTCCTTTTGAGTATTCTATGCCTTCCAAAGAGATTTCTTTTTTTGACCTATGTCCTCCTCAACAGTTTTTGCTCTATTCTTTTTTAAAACAACTAAAATTGGTACAAATTACATTTGGATATATCCTTGAACCTGGGTATGTTCAATATGATCCGAGCTTTGTATATACAGAGGAAAGAGGTATTAAGACAGAATTCTATGCATATAAGGAAAGACATTGGGAAAATGCCTTCTTTCGTTATGCTAGTGGAGTGGATTTGGACGGTAAAGAGTATATGTATCATATACTATTTCTTTCAATGCTTCAAGGATGGATACTATCTTTGAAAAATGCGTTGCATAATCAATTCTTTAAAGAGTTTGATCCTAACGCTTGTTTCGCTCTTATTTACTTAATTGCTAGTCCTTTCTTGTATGAAACTAAAGAGGGAGATGAAGTCTTTGACCTGCTGCTTCAAGCACTAGTCTGCATGAATAACAATCAGGAACTTTCTGTAGAATTTTTTAAGAAAATTGATCCAGTTCTGTGGGAAGTAATTTACGAAAGGACCTCTCAGATTTAATTTCTTCAGAAACTTCGAAAAACTACCTCTTTTCATAGCGACTAAGTATCTAAGTAAAAGAGCATTTTACTAGTATTCTAGTGAGATGCTCTTTTCTCCTAATAATAAAAATATAAATTTTGAGGCAAAATGAGAATCGGAAGTCTTGCTTTTTATATCTATTTGACTATACTTGGAGTCAGTTTTTTTGTCTTTTTGAATAGAAAAACTCTTTTAGTATCTAAAATATATAATAAAATATGCTTGGTATTATACTTGGAATTGGAATGTTTATGTTTTTGGTGATTATCCATGAGCTTGGGCATTTTTCTGCTGCAAAAAAATCTGGAGTAAAAGTAAAAGAATTTGGAATCTGAATGCCTCCAAAAGTTTGCACTTTGTGGAAGGATAAATCAGGAACCGAATATACGCTCAACTGGATTCCACTAGGATGATTTGTGACACTCAAAGGTGAAGATGTAAATGAGGAAGAAAGTCAGGATTCTGATACTTTTATGGCGGCAAAGCTGTGGAAGAAACTAATGATTATCGTAGCTGGAGTTGTGATGAATTTGATTACAGCATTTGTGATTTTTACAGCGATTTTTACTATAGGAGTTAGACCTATTAGTATCGTACCCAATGAAGTTGCTGGAATCAAAGCCGAGAGTTTTTTGACGCCATCGGTAGATTTTTTGACCAAAGAAGGACTTTTGACTGAAAATGAGCAAAAAAAGCCACTCATTATTGAGTGAGTTCTCAGTTGATCACTAGCAGAACAGCTCGGACTTGACATTGGAGATCAAATCAGTATGATTAATAATCTTCCTGTTTCTCCCTATACGATTGGAAATATCCTCTCAAAACATACGCTTATGACTGGGAATACTCTAGTAGTAAGTGGAGAAAACTCAAATGGGAAATACACCAAAAATCTGACTTTTGACTGTGATAAGGATTGTTTTTTGGGGATTAGTTATGAAATGCCGAACTTAATCATCAAAATGCCTTTTCATAAATCGCTTCTTGCTTCTCTCAAAGAGATAAAAGGAGAACGAAATATGACGATGAATGCTTTGGGTGGCATCTTTGGGAAACTCTTCTCAACAGAAAAGGGATCTTCTCAAAATGCGCTTAAACAGCTTACAGGACCGGTTGGTGCGATCAAATTTGGAGAAAAACTCTTTGACCAAGGTGGTCGATTGATATTTCTTGGATTTGGAGCAATGATTTCTTTGGCGCTAGCTTTTTTCAACATCTTACCAATCCCAGCACTTGACGGAGGAAGATTTTGGACAAGTATTATTCAACATTTGAGTGGAAGTAAAGCAAAACATTTTGCCAAGTATGAGTGATGGGTAAATATGATTTTCTTTTGGCTATTAATGCTAATGGGAATTGTAATCTTAGTCAAAGATCTTATTGTTTGGTGGAATGTAAGTCTTCCTTTTATCGGATAAGGGAGCTCCTAGATCTCAAGTATTTTTAGTTATTTCCTCCAAAGTGAGGAAACAATAGACTTGTGCATCAGGATTTTATTTACGATGAATGAATGAATAGAATCTGATTTTTTGTACTGTTATTATTGACAAGTATTGGACTTTTTACTTCAAGTGCGTACGCTGTAGCTTTACAATCAGAAAATAACTCTGGCAATAAGCTCGCTGAACAAACTACTGGACTCCTAGCTGGAGGAAGTGGTAGTATCGAATTACCTTTTGTAGATGCTGAGAAGATTAGAGAAGCATGGCTTAACTGGCACAATGAAGAAAGAACTTCTAAATGACTTGAAAAATTGAACTATCAGAGCGATCTGGAAAGAACAGCAACTGATCGATCAACGAGTCTTGTCGAGAAATATACAGGGCATAAAAGGCCAGGGATGAACGGTTATTATAATTATAACGGGATCAAAAAATGGTTTAGTGAAAGAGGTGTAAATTTTATTGATATGAGTGGTGCAAGATCTCTTTTTTCAGAGAGTATTGGATATAGATATTACAAATGTAGTAGTGGAGACTGTACAGAAACCGCAATCAAATCATTGAGAAAAATCTTTGATGGATATCTCAAAGAAGGAACTGGTGGTGTACACTACAAAGCTATCGTAATGCCTCACTTTACTCAGATGGGAGTTGGTGTTAAGGTGAATCCTCAGGATAATATGATTTATGCAACACTTCACTACGGAGTTAATCTACAAAAATAGAAAAAAAGTCTGATCTTTAAACTAAGGTCAGATTTTTATTTTTTTTAAAAAAATTGACTATTTTTATATTAAAATGTGTTTTTCTTGCTATTTTGGAGAATTTCTGTAAGATTATGAATGTTGTTTTATATTATCTATTAAACTTATGCAACTAACAAAAATCATTGCAACCGTAAGAGACAATTATGAAATTGAAAAAGTTATTGAGCTGAATAAAGCTGGAGTAGATGTTGTGAGAATTAACTTTACTCATGCAACTCCTGAAACAGCTGGTGATTTGATTTCTCAAATTGTTGACCTTAACAAACAAGGAAAACTCAATGTATCTGTTCTTTTGGATACTAAGGGACCAGATATTAGAACTGGTATTAGAGAAATTCCACTTTCTCTCAAAAAAGGAGAAATTTTCAACATCTATGTAGATCAGTCAAAACTTAGTCAGAATTCTGATATCTACTGTGATTATCCAAATATTATTACTGATTTGCCTGTAGGATATCAGATTGTAGTAGATTCTGGAGCTGCATTGGCAGAAGTAGTTGAGATTTTTGAAGATCATATTGCTGTAAAAATCAGTGCTGATGTAGAGATCGGATCGAGAAGACATCTAAACCTACCAGGGATGAAAATTAAGCTTCCATCTCTTATTGAAAAGGATAAAACTGATCTTTTGTTTGGAATCAAAGCAGGAATTAACTATGTAGCAGCTTCTTTCATCAGAACTGGTGAAAATGTACAAGAAATCAGAGAATTTTTGGATGCAAATGGAGGTTCACATATCAAAATTATTTCAAAAATTGAAAATCAAGAAGGAGTTGAAAATCTAGAAGAAATTGCTCAATTCTCTGATGGAATTATGATTGCGAGAGGAGATCTTGGAATCGAGCTTCCTATCTGGGAACTCCCTGTATACCAAAAGAGAATCCTTGAGATGGCACATCTTTATGGAAAGCCAGTAATAATGGCGACTGAACTTATGAAAAGTATGGTAAAGAATCCTTTCCCTACTAGAGCTGAAGTTTCAGATGTTTTCAATTCTGTAATGGCGAGAGTAGATGCTGTAATGCTTTCAGATGAAACTGCAGTTGGACTCTATCCTGTAAGAACTGTAGAAATTATGGCAAATACAGTTCAAGAAGGAGAAAAAGAAATCTATGATGAACATGATGACTTTGACTTACTTACTGATGATGAAACAGAACAGAGTAAAAAAGGGATAGCAAGACATGCTTTATTGATGGCTGATGAATTTGCAGCAAAAGCTATTATTGTATTCTCTTATTCAGGACGTTTGGCAAGTTACCTCTCTGCATTCAAACCTAATCAACCTGTATTCTCATTTACTGAAAATGAAAATACGCACTACGCTCTTGGAGTAAACTACGGTGTTTTCTCTAAAAAAGTTGATGGATTGACAGGAAAAATGTCTGAAGATCAAGAAAAGGCTATTGCAACACTTAAAGCTGAAGGGATTTTGGAAGCTGGAGATGCTGTAGTTGTAGTTGGAGCTAGAGATAATAATGGAGAAAAACAACCTCAAATGAGAGTTGTTAACGTGAAATAAGTTATTCACTAAAAAAGAAAAAAGACTGAACCATAAGGGCAATCAGTCTTTTTTGTTAACTTTCTTATTTTATGAAAGGATTCTCCCCTTTGTCGTTTTTGTAATTTTTCAAAGCTTGAGAAGGAGGGGCTCAATATCTTCTTCTAATGTCTTTTCGCTAACCCCAAGCTGAATAGCAAGACTTTTTAGTCCCAAAGGACGATCTGCATTTTCTAAGATTTCAAGATATTTACTATGAATAGGCATCATCCCTCCATCTTGAATCTGCGTATGAGCTAGGAAATCAGATCGATCTTGTGGAGTTAGAATTGTTAATTTTTTACTAATGAGGTAATCTCTAATTTTTACAGCAAGATTGTGAATTTCTCTAGGAACTGGAGCTACTTTTTTACTGATCTCTGATAGGAGAGATGGTTGATAATTGACTTGGTAAAAAGCGAGATATTGGCTCAGAATTTTTTTCTTTTCTTCTGGAGTATAATCCATAAAGTGAAACTGATAAATGAATCTATTTTTCATAGGTTGAGAGAGCGATTCTGGCTTGGTAGTAGCTCCAATAAGGGTAAAAGGATTGATAGGAAGCCTGATACTTCATCCCTCAGGCATCACCATATCAATCAAAAAATCCTCCATAGCAATATACAAAACCTCTTCAATAGTTGGCTTAAGACGGTGGATTTCATCGATAAAAAGAATATCTCATGCATCAAGACTATTGAGTACACTAACAAGCTCACTTGGTTTGCTCAATGCATATCAGGTAACTACCTTCAAAGAGGTTCCCATCTGCTTGGAAAGAATCCCAGCAAGGGTTGTTTTCCCAAATCCACTTGATCCTGAAAATAAGATATGTCCTAACTCCCCTGCTCTGAGTTTTGCACTTTCGATGGCTGTTTTTAAAACAGCTTTGATTGGCTCCTGTCCGATAAAAGTATCAAAGTCTGTTGGTCTCTGAGAAGCTGGAGATGGTGTTTGTGATGTCGTAGCAATTCTTTTGATTTCCATAATCAAAAAAAGCAAAGTAAAACCTTGCTTTAGACTATAATGAAATGAAGAGAAAATAAAAGAGAATTATTTAATCGCATCAATACGATCTTCATAGGCATCATGATCCGAATGAAAACTATCTACTTCCCAGCCCTTCTCCCCTTTTGTCATAAGAAAACGATCTTTAAGAGAAATCTTAATTGTATAAACCTTTCCGATTTTCCACTGGATCTTCCTCATACTATTAGAGTTAGATAATGAAGCTAAAACTGATTCTCTATTATTTCCCGTTGTAAGAAAGTCCTCAAAACTTTTTTTAAGTTGTTTGGGATTTATAATTGTATAATTCAAAGTCTCTAGATTTTCAAATATTTTCTGAATAAGCTCTTCTCTTGGCATTTCTAGGGAAAGATCGTGAAGAAGTATTTTATCTTTAAAATCAAGAGGAGTAATAATTTCAGATTTCTCTTCTTTTTGTTCTTGACTATTTTCAAAAACCTCAGGGGAAACTTTCTGCTCCTCATCTATAATTTCTAATCCTAAATCCTCAATCAGATCAAGAAATTTACCCTCATCTTCTACTTTAATCAATCCATTTTCTCAGAAATAATCAGACTTTTTGAATGGTTTCTGATTTTTGACTAAACGTACCATTTTTCTGATCAATTCCTTTTGAGAAGGAAGATCAAGATCAAAAGTGAGAATTGCTTTCTTGATCATTTTTTCTTTTTCCGGAGAAATCTTAGTTTGGACTGCTTCCAACACACTAATAAATTCTGTATCTTTCTGATCTATCATAATCGGCTTTTCTAATTTTTCTTTTTCAGCCAATTGCTTATTATGTGATTTTTCAAAAGCATCTTCCAACTCTTTTCGTACATATTTTCTATAAATATCAATTATTTTTTTCAGAATAGGAACCAATTTAATATAAATTATCATAAATGCTTCATTATAAAAGTTCTCTTTTGCTACCTCATCCTCTGAAAAAAGTATACTTAAATCTTGGTATAATAATTCTGTTACTATTTGTTGTACTTTTGTAATAAAATTTTCTCTAATCTCCTTATTAAATTTTTTGGAATTAATACTATTGTAAATCCCCTTTGAAGCAAGAGGATATTGCTCCAAAAGAAACTTTCCTGCCTCTTTTCTCTCATAATAAATAGCATCTCTGATCTCTTTAGGCCGTTTTTCTTCAGGAGGGAAATTAGAAGCAACATCCTTTACAATTTCTGGAATGAGAGATAAGAAAAATTTTTCTTGAGTTTCTTCATGTTGTGTTGATCTTGTCTTCTTTATTAGAATGTTTTCAATGATAAACGAAAGTCTATTCTGAGATTCTTTCCATTCTTCTGGATCGTCATCCTCCTCGACTTCAATCATTTTATTTTCTTCCCATTCTAATAATTTATTAGATATATTGACTCCATAATAGTCATTAAGTAAATAAACAAGATCCTTCTTTATTTTTTTCCCTTCAACTCCTTTAAATGTTCATTTATGAAGAATATCTTTAAGCTCATCATAGTTATTTTCCTCTAAAGCTTTATGTAATGCTTCTTTCGTTTTTTGAGTTTTAGAATTTTTAGAATCATCTAAAAGAGATTCTTTCTGTTGAACAAAATCTTCATCGTTCTGTAGATCTTTTTTAAAAGGGTTCTTCGTCCCTCAAAAGTGAGATAATTTTTTCATATTCTTCATACGAAATAAAATTTATCTCTAGTATATTGATTTGTTCTTTAAAAAGCAAATATTCAGACTTTTTACTTAAGTCCTAACTTTTTATAAAGAGAGGTGATTAAGTGATACTGAACTGTTCGATCAAAAACTTTAGGAGAAACGGGATCAAAAATCTGATTTTTGAGCTTTTTTACTCCTTGAATAATAGATTCAGGACTCTTGGGAGCGATAAAAACAACCTTACCAGAAACAACCTCTGGAATGGATGCGATGCGTGTTGTAATCAAAGGGATCTGCATCTGACAAACTTCACTATGCACCGATCAGAAACCTTCAGAAAGTGAAGGAGCAATTACTCCATCAACCTGAGAAATAAGTGCTCTTAACTCGCTTTTTTCTAGTCAAAAATGCAGGCGAATACGCTCTCCTTGATCGCTTGGTAAGGTATCGATCAGATTTTGCAATTGGAGTCTGATTTTCACTCCCCTCTTCGCTGGGATAAAGTTGAAGATAAACTGCAAATCTGGATAGGTTTGAAGTAATTCTGGCAAGGCAATAATCAGCTGATCTATCCCTTTAGAAATTCCCGTATGACCGAAATACAGGAGATTCCAAAATCATTGAAGATGAAAAAGTTCAGAAATCTGATTTTTTTCTTCTGTTTTTACTAGATTTGGATCTCGAAAAGAAAGATCCACTCCATTGTGAATACAATGATTTTTCTCGTCAGGGATAGCGTAAACGAGCCTAAGAGAGTTGAAGGTATACAGCGATACACAATGAAAGGCATCAAATGGAAGCTGGAAAATCAACCATTCAAACATACGATAAATCCATCACTTCCACCATCCTTTATACTGATGCCAAAGCTGGGCAAAAATTTCATGCACCGTGATAAGTACTTTTTTACCAAAGAGCTTTGCTAGAAGAGAAGCCGGGATTGCTCATCAGTAGGTACTCGTATGGATAAGATCTATTTGTTGATTTTTAAGAATCTGAGCTCACTTGAACAACGCCTGAAGCATAAACGAAATTCTTCATTTTCCAACTCTATAAATCTTAAGATCATCATGATTTTCATAGGTGGGAAGATTAGGATCAAAGTGTGAAGTCAGAATTATTACTTTTTTACCAGATGCGATTGTGCGTGAGATAATCTGCTCAAAAACAGTCTCAACCCCTCATCTATGGGGGAGATAGTAGTCTAGAACATATAAGACAACTGGCTTCATATCTCATAAGCATAAGGTAAAAACTTAGTATAGCCGTTTTGAATCTTTAATTTATATTTTTTGTCTCACCAATCTTTCTGATGCTGAGATCTTCTCAATTTCAAGCTCTAAATATTTTCCTAGATCAAGCTCTGATATCCATTTTGGTCGCTCAATCACGATATATTCAAATTCTGCTATCTGAGAGAGAATCCCCTTTTGTACTGCTTCTGATAAAGAATTGAGCCTATACATATCAATATGCAAAAGTTTATCCTCATAGATATTGACATATGCATAAGTCGGACTTTGAACGATTTGAGGATTGATTCCGATCTGCTCGGCAAAACCTTTGATCAAAGTTGTTTTCCCTGCTCCAAGATCTCCATGAAGGAGCAAAATTTTATGATTTTTTGCAAGATCTTTCCCTAAATCATGCATTTGTTCTGGAGATTGGATATTCCACATTGTAGGAAAAATAGAAATAAAATCTGAATTCTGATTTTGGATTATAATCTCTCATAAACGATATATCCACAGAGAAATTCTAGTTGAAAATAGTCTTTTTGTTGTTATTGCCTAGAGTATAGGCTTTCTCTGCAAAGTTTCAAGCTTTTTTGATCAAAAAAAGAGATGAATCCCATCTCTCTTTCACATCGTTGTCCAATGACTAATATTCGATTTTGTCAGATTTCTTTTTCCATTCTTCAAAAACTTTGATTGCATTTTCTCTACCAACTTGTTCTATTGGAAGAGATCTAATCTCTAAGTCCTTTTTGAGTTCTTCATAAATGAAGTCATCATCAAATCCTATATTTGCTGCATCTACTCTAGTATTTGCATAATAAATTGCCTTAGGTCTTGCCCAATAAATCGCACCAAGACACATAGGACATGGTTCACAACTAGTATAAATAATACAACCATCAAGCTGGAATGTTCCTAGATTTTTGCAGGCATCTCTGATAGCAACAACTTCGGCATGTGCTGTTGGATCGTTTTCACTGGTTACGTGATTTGCCCCAGATCCAACAATTTTACCATCCTTTACGATAATTGCTCCAAAAGGTCCTCCCTTCCCTGATCTCATATTATCCAAAGAGAGCTCAATAGCTTTTTCCATAAAATATTCGTGGTTCATGTTTTTAGGTATAATAAGATAAAAAATCAGATTTTTATTCTAATAACTCTTCTCAATAGGAATTATCGAACAAATGCAATTTTTTTGTATACTTCATCAAGTTTTGCTTGAGCTATTGCTCATGCTTGAGCTGAGTGCTTTTCAAGCAAAGCTGTGATCTCATCATCTGAAATTTGAGCAAAACGCTGCTGAATAGGCTCAAGCATTGCAGACATCTTTTCATAGAGATATTCTTTGGCATATTTGTACGAAAGTCCTCAAGCCTGATATTTAGCTCTCAACTCTGCATCCTCTTCGGGAGTAAGGAAAAGGTGCAAAAGCTGATAGACATTACAAGAATCTGGGTCTTTAGGTTCTTCTACAGGTATTGGAGAAGTCGGGATTTGTTTGATTTTTTTGAGTAAGGCATTTGGCTCCTCGAGGAGACCGATATAATTATTGTAAGACTTTGACATTTTACGACCATCAGTTCCGATAATCGTAGCAAGGGATTCTTGAATATATGGCTCAGGAAGTTTAAAAGTATCTCCATACGCATTATTAAATTTTTGAGCGATATCTCTAGCATATTCCAGATGCTGTTTTTGATCCTTTCCTACTGGAACGATATCGGTATCATACAGCAAGATATCTGCCGCCATCAAAATAGGATAACAGAAGGTTCAAACTCAGAGTTCCCCTGCTTTACCTTTTGCAAGGTGATCTTTGTAAGAGTGCATCCTCTCCATCGTTCCCATGATAGTCAAACAAGTCAAAACCCAAGAAAGCTGAGCGTGCGCAGGAATCAGCGCTGGATTATAAATCAAGGTATGATCTAGATTTACCCCACAAGCCAAATAGAGCTTTGTGATAGTAAGAGAGTTTTGCAAAAGCTCCTGAGGATTGTGTGTTTGAGTAAAACCATGCATATTTGCCAAAAAGAGAAAGAAATCTGACTCAGATTCTGTTTGCTGGAGCTGAAGAAAAGGCTTGATTGCTCCAAAATAATTTCCGAGATGAAGCTGTTGCCCTGTAGGTTTGAGTCAGGTTAAAATTCTTTTTTTTATGAGCATAATAATAATTTTGATACGTATAAATAATAGCTTTACTATATTGATTTAATGCCAAAATCCAAGGGATTAAAGATATTGATTGAGAATGGCTTGTTTTTTAGAAGCAGATTGAGTCATAAGGTTTTCAAGTTTTGCAATTTCAGCTTGATAGCTCTCGATTTCTGAGACTATTGCTTGTTGCCTTGAAAAAGGAGGAATGAGAAGCTTTAAATCTCAGATCTTATTAGATAGGTTATTTATATTTGTTCCATTACTTAAATCTCTAATTTTATTTCTATAAGATTCTGAATTTAATAGAGAATAGAGATATTTTGGAATAAATGTTTGATTCTTCGGTCTTAATATTCCCATAAATCCACCAGCATAATATTTCATATCTTGATCAATAAATGCAAGCTTTCCAATATGCTTTTTACTTCCACTGGAGAAACACATAAAAAAATCGTTTTTTCTCAATTGTTTTTCTCTATCTATTTGATTATTTTCTGACAAATATATCTCTTTTACGATTTTTAAATCTCCTTGCTCCGTTATATTATCTGCAGTTAAAATAATATTATTGGTTTTTTCTATAACTTGATCATTTTTTGAATAGATAACCCCTCTGATAATTTGAAATAATTCACTAATTTTTAAGGTCTCCCTCCCCCCCCTCGATTCTCGATGACACCTAGGGTTTCAAAGATTTTTGAGATTTTTTTTCTATAGTCTTGGATCGCCATACGGGAAGTTTCGTATTCTTGATCAACCTTTTCACATTCAGCAATGATCTGCTTTTGCACCTCTAATGGAGGGAGTGGTATTTTTAGAGCTTTAATATCATTTGGATAAACATGAGGCTGGGCAGAACCACGAGCAAGTGCAAATATTTCATCTTGAATACTTTGTAAATATTCAAAAATATATTTAGTTGATATATCAGTTACCCCTCTAATTGTAGTGCAATCTGAAGCAAAAATCTTTTCTTTTCGGAAGTTTACAAAGCCAGCATTGGCTCAAGAGGCAGAAATAGTGATTGTGTTTTCTTCTCTATTATATTCATTATGCATATATGCAAACTCTTTTCCTCCAGCTACGACCTTATATTCTCATTCAATAGCATTTTTTGATGTAATTGAAGTCCCCTTTTTTATGTCTGCTGGAAAATCTTCTAACTTAACAACTTGATACTTACTTTTGATGCCAATTTTCTTTTGTACAGAAGTACGAAGCGCCTTGTCAAAACTTGTACGAGAAAAATCAAGCATATCAGTGAGTGGAATCAGACTTACAAACTTTTTATTTTCTGGCGAAATGGTAAAGTCTTGATTGAGAAAATGCTTGCGAATATAGGTGTTGAGCTTGTCTTGAGCTGACAGATCATTTGGGTCAAGAAGTGGAGTTTTAATCCCTTGTATCCCTTTTAATGACTGAAAAATAGCTTCATCGGTATCTGATTTTTCTGTTGTTCAGAGATATTTTATTCCCTCATTTCCTTTAGTTGCGCTTCGCTCATATCCTAGAAAGGATTTGATTTCAGTTTTTTCTGGACTCTTGATAATAAGTACCTGATTTGGATTGGTCTTAGCAAGGAGATAGTAATAAAGCTTTTCTTGCTCTATCTTTTTGATGTATTGAATGAGTTCTTTTTGAAGAAGATCTGTTTGCGTTTGTTGGTCTGATATTTTGAAGTATTTTTTCTTTTTAAGATCCTTGATTTGAGGAGAGTTTTCAGCTTCTTTTTGATATTCTTTGAACATTTCTGTATCAAAAATTGCGCTCTCAACTCCCATTAAAAAGTTTTTATACTGATCAAAATCATAAGCACAATACTCACAATAAGAAGCTAAAAGCGGACTATCTTCAAAAAGTCCATCAAATCCGAAGTCTCAATTATATCGAGTCTCTACACGATTGGCATAATGAGCTGCGAGATCAGGTTTTTCTCCCTTTTTTCTGAGGAAAAGAGTTGCAGTATTGGTTCCCGTCTTGCTAAAAGTTCCGGATCCAAATTCGGCAATAGCAATCAAATCAAAGTACTTAAGAATGATCTCACGACAGCGGACGTAGATATTTCCATTGGTCAAAATCGAAGAAGGAAGGATGATTGCAGCAATTCATCAAGTTTTTAGAAGCTGTTTTGCTTTTTCGATAAAAAAGGTTTCTATTGCATTGAAACTGTCTTCATTGAGATTATCATAAAGTTCAAAGCGTTGTTTGTCCTCAGGAGAAAGAGTTGAAAGAAATCCTTTGACACTATATGGAGGATTAGCGATGAGGACAGAGAAGGTATTGTCTTTGATTTTTTTGTTTTGAGCAAGAGCATCAGCGTAGATAATATTGATTTGATCCTGTCCATACATAAAAGCTGATACTTTCGCAACTTTTGAAAGACGATACTCTTTTTCAATACCATAAATATTTTGATAATGGTCTTTGAGCATATTCTTATCGACTAAATTCCTGATTTGAACTGCATACTCAGTCAAGAAATGTCCTGCTCCACAAGCGTAGTCAATCACTTTGGGGGCAGTTTCTTGATCGATAATTTGTTCAAGTGGTAAAGATGAAATCAGAAATTTTACAATAGGTAAAGGGGTAAAAAACTGACCTTCAGATTGTTTGACTCCTTGATCCAAGAATCCTTCGAATAAGTCTCCTAAAAATTGATGTTGCTCTTCTTCATTTTTGAGCTTGATATCCTGAAGCATTTGTACCACTTCTCTCAAGATTACTGCATTTTGCAAGAAGAGATTCTCATTATGTACATCAAGGAAAGCAAAAGCATTATTTGAGTAAAATTTGAGTTGCTTAAAATATTCCAAAATTGTTTTTTTGGTTTCATCTTTTTTATTTTTAAAAAGTTTGAAAGCCTCTTCAATTTCCTTTTCTTCAATGTAAGTTACATCCTCTCACAAAAAGCTATACATTCCTTCTTTGTAAAGTTTTTGCAAGCGATCTTGAAGACTGAAATGATCATCAGAAGCAGCTCATTTTCGATAGACTTTGAGATTTTCAGGATTCTTATTTTCATCTACTACTTTACAAAGGAAGAGATTTACGAGCTTGTCAAAAGCGTTTTCACGCCCTGAGATATTATATTGACGCAAAATTGTTGCAAATTGGTGATATTTTTTTTGAATAGCTTCACCGTCTACGGTTTTCAAGTCTGAAAGCTGAAAAGGACGATTCCCAATAGAAAAAATCTCGCTTTCAAATAAATTATGTGAAATAAAATCACATTGATAGGTTTCTTTCCAGACCTTGAAATAGTCTTCTTTACCTCCATTTTCTCTTCTTATTTGTTCGAAGCTTCTCAATTTTGGACTGCTCGCTAAATAATTATCATTATCCTGCATAGAAATAAGATGGTAAGTCTGACTTACTTTTTCGGTTTCTTTGTAAAAGTCCGAAGAATACAAACAGATCCACTGTGCTTTACGATAACTATTGTAATAATTAAAGAGTTGCCCTCAATCCTTGAGCATTTTATTTCGGGCCTTCGAAAATTCCTTATTATTTGTTCAAGCTTCATCTGGAGTTTTACATTCAATCAAAAGATAGGGGTTTTTATCATTGTCTTGAACGATAATATCACAGAATCAGCCCGTCATACCGTGACCTCATGGCATTCATTTTTCTAGCTCAATATGCTCTGGTCTGTATCCACTAGATAAAAGATTGTGAACACATTCAAATACTACAAAATTCTCAGGCTGAGAAAAATTTTTTGTCGTATCACGATAAGCTTTTAATCCTTTTGGATAGATAATTTCCTCATTTTTAGTATCTATTTTGAGTTCATATCCATTTATCTCCTTGATCCATACCTGATTATCTTGGACAAAGTCAAGTTTTCTAAGTAACTGAACTAAATTCTGTGTATTAATCATTAGTATTGAAAAGAATAAAGTTTACTAGCTAATTCGATCCTCGAAAACTCTATAATCATGTTGAATTTGAGCATCCAATTTGAGTTTTTTGGTAATATTTTTGATTGCATAAATTGCAGTAGCGTGATCTTTTCCTCAGAAATAATCACCAACTTTTTCCAAAGTCCAGTTGAAATGCTGTTTGGCGATATACATGAGGAGTTGGCGCGCTGTTGTAATCTCCTTTTTTCTACTATCAGACTTGAGGTCTACAATCGCAATATTATAATACTCCGCTACAATCTCTACTAAAGTGTCAAAATTTTTGGTAGACTTTTTATTTTGTTTGAGAAGATTTTCGACATTAGGGGTTGAAGGATCAACAGCAAATCCCAGCGTAGTAAGGGTATCTAGCACATCTTGATGAGAAATCTCCTGTCCAGAAAGTTGCTGACGAGTCAACAAAAGATTTAAGGCTCATTCAAGTTCTCTGACATTACTTGTTACATATTGAGCAATGAGGGAAAGATATTCAAATTCGATTTGCATACCTTTGACTTGGAGTTTTTCCTGCAAGATAGCAATTCTTGTTTCAAAATCTGGAGCCTTAATATCAACCACCAATCCAAGTCAGAATCTTGATTTTAGTCTTGGTTCGATTTGAGATAGCTCTTTTGGAGGGCGATCTGAAGAAAGGATGATTTGCTTTTTTCTCATATGAAAATCATTGAAAATATCATGAAGGACTTCTTGTGTCCTATCCTTTCCAGCCAGGAACTGTACATCATCGATCAAAAGCACATCGATGGTTGCCATTTTTTTGTGAAAAGCATCCATTTTATTGGATCTGAGGGCTGTAACGATTTCCTCAATGAGCTTGGTTGCGGGGAGGTAAATTACGACTTTATCTGGGAAGTTTTGCATAATTTCATTTCCTACTGCTTGCATAAGGTGCGTCTTCCCTAGTCCTACATTTCCATAGAGAAAGAGCGGATTATACGCAGTTCATGGAGCTGTAGCTACGGCTTTTGCAGCTGCAAATGCCATTTGATTTGCAGCTCCTGCAACGAAGGTATTAAAACGATATTCTGGCAAAAAAAGAATACCAAAATACTGATTCAATTCATTTTTTATACTTGGATTGAGGGGAGAACTTACATGAGAGTCAGATTTTTTTTCTTTTTTGGGAGTCTGAATATTAAGAAAAGATTTTAGATCAAGCAAAAGATGATTTTTTTCATCTGAAAAACCATTATAAATCATATAGTTAACCCCATATTGCGGATTATAACAGTTTTGAACTGCATCTTTCAACGCCTTATTGAAAAACTTTTTGGCCTGAGTAAGCATAAAATCGTTAGAAGCACCAAAAATAACCTCCTTTTTGTTTTCATCAATATCGATAATCCCTACCTTGGACAATGACATCAAGATTTTTTCTGGAGGAAAAGAAGCTGCAAGATGAAGAATAATTTTTTCTCGAAGCTCTAGAAGATAAGCGATTTTACTCTGGTCATAGGAAGTTGTTGGATCAATAAGCATAGCGAAGATTTTAATAGATAAGAACTAGTTTTTTTGTAAGATAATATATCCGATCTTGTACTCTTTATTGATTCAAGGAGCAGGGTTGGTATAGTCTCCAAAATCCTTGATAGAAAAATTATGCCTAAGATATTTGAAATCATCAAGGGTATATCTGACAGCATCTTCATTTTCTTTCATCAAGTGAGAATCACTGTGATGATAGGTCAAAAATATAAATCCTCCCCTATTAAGATGCTCATAAATCGAGCTAATAAATTCTCCCAAGACATATTCTTTGTTCATATACATCACGATATGTTTTGCTATAATGAGATCATATTTTTTGGTAATTTTGAAATCAGCAAGGGGGCTTTCATGAAAATTGATACTTGGATGCACTTTGAGATAATCTGGATAATGATTTCTGATTGAGGTATCTTCGACTGCATCAACCTGTGCTCCATAACTTGCCGCCAAGATACTAAAATATCCCTTTCCTGCTCCAAGATCGAGAATCGTTTTTGGATGCTGAGATTCGATAAGATTAGTTACAAGTTTTGCTCCTTCCATAGGTATATCGGTATTACAGAGTAAAAACAGTTGAAAAGTCTGACTTTATATGAGAGATTTATTGCACCAAATCGTATTTTTGGATTTTTTCTATAGCAGAAGTTTTTATTGCATAAACTGTTCAAGAGAGAGTACGGCTAGTCCAGATCTTGTATTGTACAAGTCTTCTAATGTAAACTCCTGAGCTTCATCAGAAAATGCAGCACAAATATCAGCGATCAATGCAATTCTAAATCCCCTATCATAACTCTCCTCTACTGCCATTCTCACACAGAGATTGGTAGGGACTCCACAGATGATAAGGTTTTCAATCCCCTCGAGCTCATCAGCAAGAAATGTTTGATAATAAGAACTGATATTTCTCTTGGAGATAACAAGCTCTCAGTCTTGAGGCATTAACTCTGGTATAATCTCAGAATTTTCATCTTTTTCTGAAAAGGGTCCATGAGGATCAATATGCTTGATAAAGATGATCTTATATTGCATATCTCTAGCATGATCAAGGAGTTTTTGTGCCTGAGGAATAAGGCTCTCAAAGTGCTCTAAATAATAGTCGGAAGATTGATCTCTCCATGCAGACTGAAAATTAATCAGAATGAGTGCGGTATTTGCCATATTCATCATATAGAGGATAAAAGCTCCACAAAATGTAGGTTTACTTTCAGTAGAAAGTAAAATCGATACATCTCTTATAATATGATTTTGCTTAACAGTTTCAATTTGAAATTGTGAAAAAGTTTTTGCTATCTTGATTTCTTAGTATTTTGGAAAACATATTATAGTAATTATTGCTATATCAAAAAAAATCATTAACTTCAGCTTTTTATTGCTTCAGTAGTATAAAAAAATAGCAAAACAAAAACCCCCCTTAGAGATACCTAAGAGGGGTGCCTCCTTAGGACACTAAGGGGGGCGTTAAATAAGTGAGAGATGGTCAAAATTGAAATAGCCTCTAGCCTAAGCTTCCGAAGCATCTACGATAATGGTATAGCGAGAGCTCCTGGTACAGTAGCATGAATCTCAGCTCCTGGTGCATTCGCATAAGCCTCAGCTCCTGGTTTATTCGCATTAGCAATAGATCCTTCCGCATCCGCATAAGCTTCAGCTCCTTCCACATTCGCATGAACAATAGCTCCCCTCCGTTTCGCATTAGCAATAGCTCCTTTCGCATCCGCATGAGCTATCGCATCTTTCACGTTGGCATTAGCAATAGCTCCATCTGCATTCGCATGAACTATTGCACCTTTCACATTGGCATTGATCTGAGCCTCAAAGGTAACTTCAACCTCTATTGGTACATTAATCTCAATAAGTAATTTTCCCGAGAGTTTTCCCAAAAGGGATTCCGTTACCCTATAGCGTCCTCCACTAATGAGGAAGTCTGATTTTTGGAAGGTTCTTATCTCCCTTCCACCGAAATCTTGGAGATGGACATTCTTCTCTCCAAAGATAAGTTTCTTACTAATCTTTAACATCGTTTTTGTTATTTAGTTGGTTAGTATTTTGTTTTTGTAAAGAGTTAGTAGGATACCTCAAAATCTCATATCACTCAGGTGATTTATAGCAAGATTTTTTTGCTCCTACGCTCTTTTACTTTTGTAAAAAGTACACATTTCCTTAAATATGTCAATATATTTTTAAAAGTTTATTATTTATCAATAGTTTAATAAAAAAAGTAATAAAAAATTTGCATTATTTTTTATTTTCGAGTATAATAATATCGTCATCAGGGAAGAAGCACTCTTCTCATATGGCTGTCAGGTATTTCCTGATATATGAGATCATTACTATCACTTAAGGGAAAGTATTTACCATTGCTTGGTCATTATTGCTTATCTACAGAGATTTGTTTATTTAGGATAATATATTCCTAGATATAATCTAGAGATATCTACTTTTTATCTTGAAAAAGACAAGATAAAAAATCTGATTTCTGTCTTTTGTTTTTTTGAAATCAAATGAGGAAATTAGAGCATAAGGATTAAGTTTGATCTTTTCAGAGGAGCCTTATTAGAGAAGAGCTTCCCCAGTTCATGAGCTAAAGACTTGTGTAACTATAAAAGATCATCTATTTCAGAACCTCTCAGAAGTTCTTTATTCGTTCTTTCGTTTTAAAAGAATTGTTGAGCATGAAAGCTACCACTTTTGTTACCTCATCGATTTTTATGGAGGGATTGATTGACTTTATGAGGGTAAGCGGAATAGCAAAAGTTCTCAAAATACTTTCGCACTTCTATCGGAGAAAATAGTTATAAAAGTTATAGTGAGAAAGCGGTTTCTCGCTATCCATATTTTCTCCTCTTAGTAAGCGCTATTTGTAAGTTCTTAGTTACTATCCTAATGATTTGCCAATATTCTTACTTAGATCCAAGATAGAATGTCGTAGTTGTGCATTGTTCTCTCAACTCTAGGGATGCCTAGAGACATTGCCACAGTCTTGGTTAATAGCCGAGATTGCTCTTATTGGACTCCTTAGGTGATACTTCTCATGCAAAGAGAAGCAGACATAAAAATCTGACTTCTTTTTTCGTTTATTCCAAAAATATTGACATTCTTAATAAAATCTTTATTATAAATAAAAAAACATACAAAACATAACGATTATGAATACAAAATTTCTAGAAAAGATAACAGATCTTGATTTCATATCAAGGTTAGTCCTGTATCTCAGTGTTATAGGAATCTTTAGTGCTGTGGTATCATTTGTTTTTCTTGAACAAATTGTACAATCACTGATCCGAGAGGCCCTGCTTATTGTCCTTGGGGTTCTCGGTATCGGATATTTCTTGCGGTGTAAAAAACTTAAAAAAGAGTATCTAAAGCAGAAAATTGCTATGGCAAAAGAGAATATCAAACTTTATACGGATTTGAAAAACATCCTTCTCCAGATACCAGAACACCTACCACAGAGCTTAAAGCAGTCAGATTCTTGGATAGTGAAACAGATCGAGAACTGTCAGCAGAAGCTTTCTCAAGCAAAAAAAGAACTTAAAGATTTAGAAGGAGAATGATCCTTTTATATCTCTAGTTCCTCTCTATTATCTGGATACTTTCTTGCATTATATGTGAGGAGTATCCAGATTTTTTATATAAAATCGTTCAGCAAAGCTCATTTTCGATTCAAAGAGTTCTGTTGCTAGTTTATTTCCTACATATCTCCAATGCCAAGGTTCAATTTTTTTGCCATCGATGTTTTCTCCCTTTTGATAGGTCTGATGAAAACCTCGTTTGTGTGCATTTTCTTTTAGCCGAGCTGAACTTTTTTGGTCTAGCGTTCTTCAGTTTACTCCCAGATCTAGAGCAAGTCCTGCTTGATGCTCGCTAGTTCCAGCTTCTGCACAGTGGTTTGCTGAGCAGCCTTTTCTTAGAATCTCTTGGAAGGAGAAACTTCTATATGCACTATTGATGCTCAGCTTTTTCCCCTTGTTTTCGTTCCAAAAGTGCCAAGCCATGTCTGCAAATTGTTCGCTAGCTTTTTTCCTAAGTTGAAATTTTCTTGCATTATTAAAAGTAAAGTCAGAGTTGATTGCTTGCAAGTCTATAGGTTCATATTTTTTATTTGAGAAGGGATGTTTGTTATCCAAAAATTTTTCAAAAGAAAAGTCAGACTCTAAATCATATCCACTCATTTGATTCAGTGTTGGTTCTTCTTGTATTTGAGGTCTAAAGAGGATGGGGTCGAGATTTGCTGCAGCAAAAGCACCTCCTACTAAAATAATCCCTGCCAAAAGTAATCCTTTTTTCATCATTTATCTTTCTATATTAAAAGTTAGTTAAAGATTATGTATCTTTACTCAAAAAACAAGACTAAATTAGATTGCTTTTCAGCTTCAAATCTTTATGCTAAATCTGTTTTTTTATTAGATGAAATATTATGAGAACGATTGTTTTGACCTCAGGCTATTTTAATCCTATTCATCCCTGACATATCGAGTGTCTTAATCTTTGTAAAGGTCTTGGAGATGAGCTCCGAGTTATCGTTAATAACGACCATCAAGCCAGAATAAAGACTAATTCTCAAGAGCTTTTTCAAGATCAGGATTTTAGACTTAAAATTGTTTCCGCAGTAAGAGCAGTTGATGGTGTATTTTTGGCTTTAGATCAAGATGCCAGTGTTTGTGAAAGTATCAAATATCTTGCACAAAAAGCAAGAACAAAATTCTGACCAGATACTCAGATTATCTTTGGAAAATGAGGAGATAGATTTACAGAGAATATTCCAGAAGTCCAAGTTTGCAAAGATCTTAATATCCAAATTAAAGATGGGCTCTGACTCAAAATTGATAATTCCTCTACTTATAGAGCTAAAAAACTTTAATTTTCTTTTCTTATCAAATGAGAGTAGCTCAATTTGTTCCCTATTTCCCTCCTCATAAGTGAGGAGTAGAGACTGTTGCAGAGGAATTTAGTAAATATTTTATTAGTGAAAAGTGCTGAGAAGTTCTTAATGTTACTTTTTCTGTTGGTCAGAAATCTCTCCAAAGTTATCAACAAGATGGCTATAAGGTTCTTATTATCCCAGCATTTGATATTATTTCCAATTATCCTTTTCCAAAGTTCTGGACTCTACAGTTCCGATCTGTTTTAAAGCAAGTAAAAAAGTGGAATCCTGATATTATCCAGACTCATACCAGATTTTTTCTTTCTACTTTTATTGGAGGAATCTGCGCAAAATTATGGAAGAAAAAACGAGTACATGTAGAACATGGTTCAGGACTAGTGAAAGGTCTCCCTTGGTGGAAGTCTTTTTTTGCTAATCTTTATGATTATACGTTTGGGAAGCTTTGCTTTAGTGGTGCGGATCAGATCGTAGCGATTAGTCAGGGAAATATCCCTTTTATCAAAAAGTTTTCCAATACTCCCATAGAAGCGATTTATAGAGGTTTGGATTTTCCAGAGATAAAGAGGGGGAAAAAAAATTCAGATTCTATTTCTCTCGGTTTTATAGGGAGATTGGTGAAGCTAAAGGGAGTAGATTTGCTGATTTCAGCCTTTGCAGATTTGATCAGCGATTATCCAGATATTCATCTGCAAATCATCGGAGATGGAGAGGAGAGACAAAACTTAGAAAAGCAAGTACAATCCCTTAATATTGAAGATAAAGTTTCTTTCTTGGGATATAAAGATAAAAACACTCTTCAAAATCAGATTTTACCTTCTTTGGATATCTTTGTAAACCCTAGTCTGCAAGAGGGATTGCCTACCACTGTGATTGAAACACTTTTGGCAGAATGTATTGTTGTTGCTACTGATGTTTGAGGAACTCGTGAAATAAGTGATAAATCTGACTTTATCCTTGTTCAGCCAGCTAGCAGAGATTCATTACTTTCGGGTATGAGAAAGGCACTCACTCAACTTGGTTCTCGTTGATTATCAGCGGATGCAGTTAGGGAAAAGTTTTCACGAAAAAAGCGTATCTTACAATACGCTGATCTCTACAAGCTCTTATGCAAATAAGGGCTTTTTGATTACATATATTTTCCAGTAAGTTTTTTGCAGAGCATTCCTATAGCATGAATGATTTTCCCGTAAAATCCATATTCTTGGATTCTAAAGGACTTTATTTCTTGGATAGAAAGGTCGGCATTTGCTCATGAGGTTGAGAGAGACTCTTCATGAATCCTAAAGTGGGCAACAATATGAGGAAAATATTCAAGAGATTTGTGGTGTTTGGTGGCTCTAAGCCAAAAACCATAATCTGAAGCAATTTTTTTCTTCTCATCGTATTTTCCGAGCTCACTGAAAAGCTGCCTTTTTATCAAACAGGTTGGATGATAAAATAAGGTATGAAATCCAAGCTTTGCCAGAAAAAGCCTCAATCGATGATAACTAGCAGTAGTATATCATTCCCCTTTTTCTGTAAAAAAATGAATTATACCATAATAAATATCTTTTTTAGATAAGCTTACTTGTTCAAGATATTGTGTTAAAATTCCAGCTTCTAAGTAGTCATCACTATTCAAGAAGAGAAGATATTCTCCTGTTGCATTTTCAATACCTTGATTCATGGCATTGTATACTCCTTTAGGAGAGCTTTGGAGTATTTTGACATCGATTCTATCTTTGCATTCTTTTTGGTAGGATTGGATAATCTCAAGGGTCTTGTCTGTAGAAAATCCATCTACAAAAATATGTTCAATGCTTAAATTTCATGACTGATTTTTAACACTCTCAATACATTTTTGCAAATACTTTTCACTATTCCAAGTGCAGGTAATGATTGTTATTTGTCTGTCTGTCATTCCCCTTATTTTTTATGGTAAAAGTTTTAAAAAGCTGATTTAATTTTTCGTCCAGCATTACGGTTTCATTCATCTTTTTTCTATATTCATATGCTATTCCCCCTCTATAGTTCCTTGCTCCGAATCACTCTTGCCAAAACTTAAGATGAAATAAGGCTAAACCTCACCGCTTCCAATTAAGTCTATGGATAAAGTTCTCACATCTTTTATCTTTCACAAAATAAGTCAACTCGCTTACTGGGAAAATTCCGAAATCTCCATAAATTCCCGCTAATGGATGTTGCAAGTCCAATTCGATTCCGCTTTCTCATTGTTTGATATTATAGAGTCCAAGAGCAAGAAATTTGTTTTCATATTTCCCTTGTAAAACTTCATTCCTAATTTGTGCAAATTCTTTGGGTAAAGGCAGATGATCATCATCGATTTTCATCGCATATTGACAGCTTGTTTGCGAGAGTGTCCAATTGTAGTAATAAGACATATCGTGGACTGAGTTTTCGGCACAAGTCTGATATTCATCTGTTCATAATCTATAGACTTCAGGAAGGTACTGAAAAATTCTGATTTTCTCAGGATGTTTTCCCTGGAGAGATTGGCAGATTTCCCAAGTATTATCCTGAGAATTGTTATCAACCAAAACGATCTCATCCAGATACGGTAAGTGAGCCTCAATTACTTTCTCCAGATATAAAGCACTATCTCTAAGTCTCGCAAATCCAGAGATTCATTGCTTTCTTCCCTCTGATGAGATCTGCTTAATATCTCGTTCACCGAGTCCTTCAATATTTTTTAGCCCATCAAAGGCCCCTCTTCTCCAGATTATAAGCTGCTTTTTTAATAGTACTGCCTGAATATGCAGCCAAATAGTAAATGGGATTTTTCATGCTAAAAAAGCTCTTAAGTCAGACTTTTTCATCTTTTTTTAATCACGGATAAAATCTTGCTAATTAGCTTAGGAGAAAGAATAAAACTAATGATTCTCAGCAAAAAGGCTCTAAATTTTCCAGGGAAATATTCTCTATATTTCCATGCGACCTTAAATGCGAGTATTTTTTGTTTCCATTCTGCTTTTCTACTTACGGATTTACTATTTTGCCTACAGGCAACTTGAGTATCAATGTTTGCTAACTTATACTGTGTTCAAACTCTACACCAAAGCTCATAATCTTCTGCTAAATTAAAAAGCGGATTATAGTTACCAAGCTGATCAAATACGGATTTCCTTATCATAATTGATGAATGAGTAAATTGATTGCTTGCGAGTAAGTTGGTTTTGATCTCTTTGTTGTCAGATCTCATTTGTGTAGTTCAAAGTTCTTTCCCTTCTTCATCTATGCTGATAATATGCTTGGCTCCACACATTCCATATTCCTGATATTCTTTTAAGAAATTAACTTGTTTTTGAAGTTTCTCTGTATCAATTCGAATATCGTCATCATCAATTCTTGCAATAAATTCTCATTTTGCTAGTCATAAAGCCTTGTTAAGCGTTGCAGTTAGTTTTAGGTTTATGTCATTTTTTACATATACAATTCTTGGCTCTTGTTCTGCATATCTCAAAATTGTTGTCTCAATATCATTTGTCGAGGCGTCATTGATAATAATAAGTTCAAAATCAGAAAAAGTCTGACTCAATATTGAGTTGATCGCTTCAGATAGTCGGGATTTATTCCCATTGTATGTTGGAAGGAGTATAGAGACAAAACACATTTTTAAAGTTTGTATTTATAATTTAAAGTTTGATCCAATTATCTGGAATAATATCTAAAGACTCTAGCTCTTCATTTGCAAATCGTTGTTTTGGTGCGATTACAATCTTAGAGGGATTTGCATTAAGCCATGCACCCCATCGAGAAAAGCTACTATTTGCGATAATATTATGTTTACATTCGCTCATGAGCTTCATGTCTTGTCGACTATCTTTCCCTTTATTTCGATCAATAAAATACTTATTTTTTATTTTGAAATTTTCTTTTACTCGCCCAATATCATCAGAAAAGAAGAAAAAAGTTAAGTTTTCCTCTTTGCTTTTGAGATAAGATATCGCTTGATGATAATAGTCAATCGGGCATATCCCATGATAGTTTATGTTATCTCCCTTGAGATAATCTCCTCTTCTAATATGTAATGAAACACTATTTGTTGATTGGATTTTTTTTAAAATTTCTGTACTTTGATGAGATATGGGTAAAATAAAAGAAAAATCTGATCTAATTTTAGTTTTATATTTCTTAAAATATTTTTCAGACTGAAAATATCCTTCAATATATCCGCTCTTAATTTGCATAAAATTACTATCTCGAAGAAGCGATTTCTCAGTATAATGATCAGGATTCAATCTTTTGAGTCTTTCTTTTATTTTACTATAAATAAAATTAAAAATACTAAATCTTATAGTTATTCTCTCATACCAAGGTATATCTTTAGAGGTTGCATATTTTTTTTCAACAGCAAAAATTTCTAACTCATAGGGTCTAAAATAATTTTTATATCAAGAAATATCTAGATTAAAGTCTACTTTATTTTTAAGTGAGAGTGCTTTTACATAAGCATATTGAAACATTTGATTTCACAGACCTCATGTTATTTTTTGAATAAGCATAGTTTCTTTTGAATTAAAAGATTTTTAAAATAGTACTTTTTAATAAGATTTTATTATTATCCATCAACTGAAGTAGCTTATGTTTTTTTTATAAATTGTATTACGAATCAAAAAACCTTCCGATTAAAAATTATAAGGCTAATATAATAAGTAATAAAAATAAATATAAGTTTTAGAATCTCGAAAAATCTTTCATCTCCTCATAAATTAAAAGTGATTTTAAAAACATAGAGCCCCCCTCAGAGGAGAAATAAGATTAGGATATTTTTAAGTATAAATTTCCATTGCAATGGAAAGTGATTTAATCTAAATATATAAGGAAAGCTTAGTAGCCATAACATAAGATGGCTTATTCAAAAACAGAGAACTGCTCCATATAATCAAAGTCATTTAATGCCAATAAATGTGATTATAACAGTAATGATACTTGCAATAGCGAAAATTGTTATTCTTTCTTTTATTTTCCCTAGACCAGATAAAACAGAAAAATTAAAACTACTTAAAAGGTTAAACAACAAGAAAAATCACCCTAAAGAAAGAAGATGCCCAGAGATTTTATATTTTTCTCAAAATAATGTAATAGCAATCTCAGGACCAAGGATCGTAAAAAAAATGGCAAGACTGAGAACAAAAATTGAAAAATAACTATAAAAAATTGAAAAAAGATATCAGATTTTCTTCTCATCATTTTTTTCAATAAGCTCAGAAATAATAGGAAAGATAAGCCATATAATAGGTCCTATCACAACATTTCCGATCAAAAAGAGACTGAGGAAGTTTGCATAATATCCAGCTGCTTCAGCTCCTAAAAAATAAATTACCATTTGCTGGATAATTTGTCCGAAAAGATTCCCTACATTAGCTCAGATAAATGCCCATAAAGCATAGCGCGAGTAGTCTTTGAGCATTGGCTTATTTCGCTCAAATTTTCCCTGCATCAATGGCGCACGATACTTTCTAAAGTAGATAATTCCACCTAATAAAAGTCATATTCCTAGTCCGATAAGCCAGTTGAGACTATATCGTTCAATGTCTTGTCTTCCAGAAAAAAAACAAAAAGCTGTAAATCAGACGATTGATCGCATTTTCACAAAATCAATGACTTGGTAATCAAAAGTCTTTTGAAAAGCAATAAATATGCTTTGCAGGGTTTGAAAAAGATTGATCCCTAGAAAATAAATACAAAAATATTGTAAAATAGTTTCAGCTTGTTGACTATGAAAATAGTTATTTGCTAGCCGTTCATTCCCAATTAAGAGCCCTCCGACAATAATCAGACTTGTGATTATTTGTGCCCCTAAACTCAGCCAAATAGTCGTCTTGATATGGTTATATTCTTTTCTAATCCAAAATTTTGGCAAAAAATACTGCAAACTTTCTGTCAGCCCAAGATCATTGTATACATTTAGAAAGCTTACCAAACTGATGATGCTATACAAAATTCAAACTTCTTCTACGCTTACTTCAGGAGAATTAGAAATCAAAAGTCTGACTAAATATCCTGCTGGTGCTATTAAATACGAAAAAAGATAGAGCCAAAAACCTTTTTTAACAAGTTTTTGTCCTAAATTTTCATCTTCAAGGAGATCGAGGTTTTTGTCAGATTTCTTCATCTTTTTATGATAAAACAAAATTAGTGTCGTATTTTTCGGATGTTGAGATTGATATTTTGATAAGAGGTTTACCAGCTCTTTGCAAATCTAAGATCTCCATTCGTAAAAAGCCTAATATCTTTGATTCCATATCTTACCGCAGCAAGCCTGTTGATTCCCATACCAAAGGCAAATCCCGTTCGTCATTCTTCAGGATTGATTCCTGCTTCTCTGAGAACATTAGGATGGATCATTCCTGCTCCGAGGATTTCCATTCGTTTTGACATTTCCTTTTTCCCTGTTTTAGGGTTGAGGTATTCATATCTGGTATCGATTTCAAAACCTGGCTCTACAAAAGGGAAATATCCTGGTCTCATTCTGATTTCAACTGGTTTTTGAAGTGCTGCACTGAGAAAATCTTTGATTACAGTTTTGAAGTGTCCGATACTCACATTCTTGTCAATGTAAATTCCCTCAAACTGATAAAACATAGTATCATGGGTTGCATCAACATTTTCAAATCTATACACTCTTCCTGGCAAAACGGCCTTTACAGGAACTCCATATTTTTTAATTACATAATTCTGAGCTGCAGAAGTATGGGTTCTCAAAACATAGTTTTCTCCTCTCTCATCTTTCTCAGCAAGATAGATCGTATCATGCATTTCTGTCGCTGGATGAGAAACGGGAATATTTTCTGCTTCAAAATTTTCAAATTTACTTACTGCATCTTTTCCATTCTCAACGATAAATCCCATTCCATGAGCAATGTCTTCAAGCTCCCTTCTTACTTTGGTCAAGAGGGAATAGTGTCACATTTCAGGTTCGATCCCTGGCAATGAAATATCTACCAAATCCTGACTCAATTGTTCGTTAATTTCCCTGATCTTGAGCTGATCAAATTTTGCTTGATAGGCCTCTTGAAATGCGGTTCTCATCGAAGACAAAAGTCAGCCTTTTTCTTTTTTTTCTTCAGGACTCATACTTGCCAAAGCCTTGAGTTGCTCACTAAGACTTCCCTTTTTACCCAAAATTGCTTGATACCACGCTTCTAGATTTTCTAAAGTATCTATGTTATTGAGCTTTGCAAGCTCTATTTCTCTGTCCAACATTTTTGCATTCACCAAAAAATAAAAAACTGACTTCAGTGTATCGTTTTACCTTTTCTTTTCAAGATTAAATAAGAAAAAGCCTCAAGAGTAACTTGAGGCTTTGTCTCTGAAGTAGAGAGTTAGTTGGTATTATAGTGTTTAATACCAAGGAAAAGGCTAGCATAGCCAATTACACAGAGCATTGAAACAATGCCAATGCACAGGGCTGTAGGCTCTGAGGTGAGCATCAGTGCAAGTACTCCGAGAAGAGCGCCACCTGTACACAAAAGGAACTTGAGCGATTTCATACTTTATTTTTTTAAGTGTTTTTATTTTACTTAAGTAGATAATACATATTTTGCAATAAAAGTCAAGAGAAAAGTAATAAAATTTCATATTTAAAAAAGTCTCCAAAATTTGACAAAAGTATGAATTTATGATATACTATTATTGCATTTATTTCTTATATAAAACATTATGAAAAAAATCGTAAAGAAAATCGTCCACAAGCCAGAAGCAGAAAGATCAAAGACTGAAAGATTGCTTAGAGACATTGCATTCTTTGGTGTGATTGTGTATGCTGCAGTGATGACTTTTTTGGCAATTAATGTAGAAACTGCTCAAGTAGAAGCTGATTCAGCATTGATTTCTGCTCAGATCGAAGCTCAGCAGGTTGCTTTTACTAGATAAGAGATCAAAAAGTCTGACTCTAGTCACTGAACGAGGTTGCTTGTTCAGTTTTTTTTATTTTTTTAAATAAGCGTTTTATGGCTTGATTTTTAGCATGATTTCTCTAATCTAAAAGGGATTTATTTTGAGAATTTTTTAGATGAAACCTTTGCAGCTCTACAATACCCTTACGCGTTCCAAGGAGGATTTTATCCCACTTCTTGCTGATCCAGCGAATAAAAAAGACAAAGTCTGACTTTATTCTTGTGGTCCTACTGTGTATTCTACTCCTCATATTGGAAATTTTAGAGCGACCTTTACTGCAGATCTGATTAGAAATACGCTTAAATATTTGGGATATCCTGTGATTTCTGTTATGAATATTACTGATGTAGGACACTTGGTTTCTGATGCCGATGATGGAGAAGATAAGCTCGAAAAATGAGCAAGATTAGAATCTTCTTCAGCTTGGGATATCGCAAAAAAATATGAAGAACTATTTCTCTCTGATATTGCAGAGCTCAATATCAATCATTTTGATGTAATGCCTAGAGCTACTGATCATATTGCTGAGCAGATTGCTTTGGTTCAAACCTTGGAAAATAAAGGATACACTTATACTATTGAGGGCGATGGAATCTATATGGATACAAGTAAAATTGAGGATTATGGGAAGCTTATGGGACCAAATTACAAAAAAAGACTTGCTGATCTCAATGCTTGAGAAAGAGTAGAGATGAAAGGGAAGAAAAATCCAACCGATTTTGCACTTTGGAAGTTTTCACCTACAGATACTCAGAGACAGATGGAACGAGATTCTCCACGAGGAAAAGGGTTTCCAGGTCGACATATTGAGTGTAGTGCTATGTCGAGTAAATATCTATGAGAGAGCTTTGATATCCATCATGGCGGATCTGATCATGTTACGATTCATCATACCAATGAGATTGCTCAATCTGAGTGCTGCTTTGATCATAAACCTCGAGTAAAATATCGATTGCACAATGAGTTTCTCCAGGTAGATGGAGGAAAGATGAGTAAGTCTTTAGGAAATACCTATTCTCTCAAGGATATTAAGGATCATGGATTTTCTCCACTTGATTTGAGATATTTCTATTTCAAGGCTCAGTATACCAATTTTCTCAATTTTACACGAGAGGCGCTTACTCAAGCCAAAAATGAAAGACTCTGACTGATCAAAAAAATAAAAAATCTGATTCAAAATCAGGATTCTCTTTCTTCTGTAGATGCAGACCTACAAAACAAATTTGACCAAGCTCTTGGGGATAATCTTAATACTCCAAAGCTTCTTACTCAGCTCCATATTGCACTTTCCGAGCCTCATGCCAATACTTTGGATATTGTAAAAGATCTTGAAGAAAAGGTACTAAAAATCTGACTCTTCTCTGCTGATGATTCCTCAGAAATTAGTGTACCAGATCAGATTCTTGCTCTTGCTGAGCAGAGAAAGCAAGCCAAAGCTGACAAAAACTACGCTCTTGCAGATCAGATTAGAGCTGAGCTTCTCGATCAGTGATGGGAAATTAAAGATACCAAGGATGGTTTTGAATTGATAAAAAATTAAAGAGAAAACCCTCTTAACTTTCATTTCTTAATATCTATTTTTAATGCTATCCAGAAGAAAAAAGAAAAACCCAAATAAACGTTTGTTTGTAGTGCTTTGAGCTCTAATAATACTAGTCCTCCTGATTATTTTTGTAAAAAGACTAACAAATAGTTCTTGAAGCGATATTCAGACAGGGGCAGTGCTATCAGGAGATATTCAGAGTGGAGTAGCGGAGCTCTCACCCCTAGAGGAGGCAATTCTCAATGATCTTCCACTAACTTGAATCACTGACTCTCAGACAACAGCTTGAGAAGTCTCTATAAATTCAGAGAGTCTTGTACAAAATACTGCAATCAGTACTGGTTCACAAACTACGAGAATACAGACCAACTCAGCTTCCACAACAGGAGAAAAAAAGAATCAAAATTCTGATCTTTTTCCCGTTGCTCTTTGTAATAATATCGTTAGTCTCTATCAATGTATTATTGAACAGGCCCCTATCGAAAACCAGGCTCTTATGCAAGAGAAACTCAAAAAATCTACAGCGCAGCGAGCCTTGTTGGCCTCTCCTCAACTTTCTGAGATTTGCCAAAAAATCAGTCAGGATCCAACCTTTATTCTCGTAAAGAATCATTACGGAACTTGAGACTTTAACTGTACTTTCTAGCCCTTAATTTTTAAAAATGTATCTGTATAGTTTTTCATCACTCGCTTGGCAAGATGGAGTTTTTTCAGCTCCTACGCTTGATCCCAAGTTTAAATCTTGAGACTTGATCAAAAATGATGAAGGCTATTTTCTCGTTTTGGGAGAAGAAATTAGCTTTCCAGAGCTCTATCATAATCTCTATCCTAATACCCAAGATTTTATGCTCGTAGAGCAATCTCTACTTTCTCGTTGGAATATGGCACTTTTGCATCGAATGGTGTATCAGCGATTCTCTAGTTATAAAGTAGTTTCCAAGCTCTTCCTTGACAAAGATATTCCCTCTCTCTTGCAAAAAAGGCCCTCAAAACTATCTTCTAAAAAACAAAAATCTGAAATCACCCTTGGTAAACATCAGATTTCGACTGATTCTTCCCAGATTCTTGTAGTGGCTCCAGACCTCTGGACGCTTAATAATGCACTGCTTTCTTCTCAAAATGCACTTCTCCTTACCAATCAGGATACCCAGTCCCAAAAAAATACCAATCGACGAGACATAAAATCTTGAAAGAGTCAAATAATTCTGACTACGGCTGCTGAGATTTTTCAGGATTTTAGTCATTTGACTCATGTGTATATGCTTGAGCCTCAAAAACGATATTACGCATCACAGCAAGAACCAAGATACAAGGTGCAATCTGTTTTAGAAAAAATGGCAGAATTGACTTGAGCTAAGTTTTCTATTATTGATTCAGAGGATCTTGTCTCATAACTTATAGCATAATTCTCTATTACAAAAAACGCCTCGAGTTTATTAAGTTCTCTGGGGTATTTTTAAGAAAAAAGACTAAAATCAGACTTTTCATCTTTTTTTAGTCCCTTATACAGTTTTATCCAAATACATTTCTATTCACAAGTTCTCTCTTGATATATTCAGGATTATTTGCTGCTTGCAAAATTTGTTCAACCGTCAATTGTCCTTGCATAAAACGTTTGAGGAGGCTTTCTTCCATAAGTTCCATACCAATATTTTTACCAGTATACATTACAGATTTAAGCTGGTTGAGTTTATTTTCTCTAATCAGGTTTGCTACGGCTGTGGTATTGATCAAGACCTCTTGGGCAAGGGTTAAACCTTGATTATCCTGTCTTTTGAGGAGTTTTTGAACAATGACCGCAGAGAGATTTTCTGCCAGTTGAGTTCTAATTTGATTTTGTTCATCAGAGTTAAAGGATCCAATAATCTTATTGAGTACTTGTTCAGCAGATCTAGCATGAATCGTAGTAAGTACTAGGTGCCCCGTTTCAGCAAGCAAGATCGCATTTCTAATCCCATCCAGGTCTCTAATCTCTCCAAACAAAATTACATCAGGTCTTTGTCTGAGAGAAAACTTCATTGCACTAGAGAAACTTGTTACATCCTTCCCCAGTTCTTTTTGATCGATAATACTTTCTTTAGGTTCAAAAATATATTCGATTGGATCTTCAATGGTCAAAATATGCTTTTTGTCATTTTGGTTGATTTCTTCAATCATTGCAGCAAGGGTGGTAGATTTTCCAGATCCTGTTGCTCCGGCCAAGAGTACAATTCCATTTTCTCTATGGGCGAGTTCCTTAAAAAGAGGTGGAAGTCAGAGTTTTTTGAGAGTCGGGATTTCCTTTCTGATTAGTCTCATTACGATCATAATGTGCCCCCTCTGCCTAGAAATATTAACTCTATATCTTCTGTCTTGATAGCTGACTCCCAGATCAATACTTCCATGCTTTTCAAAAAAATCAACACCAGTCTGATTCATCAGGGTGAGTGCAATACCATTGAGCATATCATCATCAAGCTTTTCAAGCTCCTTTTCTCTGATGACATCTTCCATTACTCTAAGAGTTGGTGGCTCATTATAGGTCAGATACATATCACTCGCCCCTTTCTCTGCCATTAAGCGACTAAGATATTCTAGATATTTAGCAGGATCGGTTGATTTGAATCAGCTTTTTTCTGGCATTTGTATGCAAAAATATAGGATAAAGAACAATCCTGATTATACACATCATTCGCCCTTTTGTCAAAAAAAGCTCTTGAAAACTCTTTACAAAAACTTATTATGAAAAGCAAGTTTTACTTTTGATTTTTGGACTATGGCGATTAAACTAACTCCTAGAGCGCAAGACTTCTCCCAGCGATATAATGACCTGGTGAAATACGCAGATTTAGCAGAAAATTCAGTCGTGAGAGGTTGTATGATTATCAAGCCTTATGGATATGCAATTTGGGAAAACATGAGAGATATTCTTGATCAAATGATCAAAAAAACCTGACATCAAAATGCTTATTTCCCCCTCTTTATTCCAAAATCTTATTTTTCCAAGGAAGCGTCTCACGTTGAAGGATTTGCAAAGGAGTGTGCTGTAATTACTCATTATAGACTCAAAAATTCTGAAAATGGTGAGATTATCGTTGATCCAGAAGCAAAACTTGAAGAAGAGCTTATCGTTCGTCCAACTTCAGAGACAATTATCTGGGATTCGTATAGAAATTGGATTAACTCATATCGTGATTTGCCACTTATGATCAATCAATGGGCAAATGTTGTGAGATGGGAGATGAGAACGAGAATTTTCTTGAGAAGTGCAGAATTTTTGCGACAAGAAGGTCATACCGCACATGCCACACCTGAAGAAGCTGATGTTGAATCGAGAAGAATGCTTGGAGTATACTCAGATTTTGTGCGTAATTTTATGGGAATTTATCATTACAAAGGGGAAAAACCTTTTCATGAGAGATTCGCAGGAGCAGTTGCAACCTATACTTTTGAGCCTATGATGCAAGATGGAAAAGCTCTACAAGCCTGAACTTCTCACAATCTTGGTCAGAATTTTGCCAAGGCTTTTGATGTAAAATTTACCAATAAAAATAATGAACAAGAGTATGTTTATGCGACATCTCGAGGGGTAAGTACGAGACTTATGGGAGGATTGATTATGTCTCATTCTGATGATCAAGGACTGGTCTTGCCTCCAGCAATCGCACCGATCCACCTTGTTGTAGTACCAATTTTTAAGAGTGAAGATGAACTATCTGAGATTATGCAAACACTTCAGCCTCAGCTTGATCAACTTACTGAAATAAAGATCAATTCTGATATTCTTGGTCAGGTTTCACTTCCTTTCAAGATCAAAATTGATGACGATACTCAAAAATCTCCAGGACGAAAATTTAATGAACGAGAGCTTAAATGAGTCCCTTTGAGAATCGCTGTTGGGAAAAGAGATCTCGAACAGGGGCAAGTTGAACTTTTCAGAAGAGATACTATGGGAAAAAAGCTTGTAAAGATCGAAAACCTTGCAGAGGAGATTCAAAACTTAATCCTAGAAATTCAGAAAAATATCCTCGCAAAACATCAGCTTTTCACTTTGGAAAATACTTTTACTGCGGATACTTATGAGGAGATTAAAGAAAAAGTTGAAAAATGATTTGTGCTTGCACATCGAGATGGGACACTCGAAACTGCAGAAAAAATCCAAGATGAACTTAAAGCAACGATCAGATGCTTGCCATTTGATATGGGACTAGAAGAAGGTACAGATCCTCTCAGTGGAAAACCAAGTCCAAGAAGAGTAATTTACGCAAAGAGTTACTAAAAACAAAACTCCAAAATCAGCTTTTTTATCTTTTTATCGAGACAAAAGGCAATGTATGGACTCTACCAATCTCCGATCCGAAGGAGCCTCCAGGCAGATATTTATCGTAAACCGCATGGTTTCATCTATCTTTTTGGCAAAGAGTATTTTTATCTCATAAAAGAAAAAAAAGTCTGACCTTTTACCTTTAGAGAGTTTCAAGTAATGGGGATAGAAATCCCAGATGATCGATCTAAAGTCAGAGAAGAACTCAAAAAAGTTAAGCACTACTTTGGTAAAAAGTGGGGAAATATTTGCTTCCAATTTGGAATTATCAATGAAATTACTAGCTTTGATAATTATCGAGCTAGATCTCAAGATATTATCGGTAAAGTAAGGGGGATGAGACTCCAGAAAAGAGCAACCATTATCAAACAAACAGGGCTCAAGCTTGCTTTCAAGGAAAATATGCCTCAGTCAACAATCACGATTAAACTTGCCAAGTCAGATGAGGAGCTGCTTGCAGAGATGAATAGTGGATGTGCTGATAGAGTCAAAAAGGCTATAAAAAAAGGAGTAAAAGTCAGACTCTGAACTGAAAGAGACGATGCAGTCTTCTTTGAAAAACGACAAAATACCGCATGAGGAAAAGGCTTCCATACTATTACAAAAGAGCAATATACCAAACTCCTCAAAATTCTCAGAAAGCACAATCGAGGAAACGTGTTTATCTCTGAGCTTAATGGAGAGCAAATTGCCGGAAGTATTTGTCTTTTCCGAGATAAGACGATCGTATATCTCTATGGATTTACAGATAGAAAATATACTAATCTCTGAGGACATCACTATCTCAAATATGGAATGTTTGAATGGGCAAGAGACCATGGTTTTGAATTCTGTGATCTCATGGGATGAGCTCCAACAGGATTCCCTGAGCATCCTTTGGCTTGAGTGAGTAAATTTAAGGAGTCACTCGGTGGAATGAAGTCAGAATTTTATGGCTCTTATGATTTGGTGCTTAATCCGGTGCTTTATTATCTCTTCAAAACCTTTACGCGAATCAGAGCAAAATTAAAAAAATAGAAGCTACAATTTGTAGCTTTTTTATTAAATTTTTGATAAATAATAAAAGTATAAAAAAACATTGACATATTTAATGAAACGTATATAACTACAAAAGTAAAAGAGGGTAGAAACAAAAAACCTCGCTATAAAGGTTTTGATACATACTACTAACTCTTTACAAAAAAACAAAATACTAACCAACTAAATAACGAAAACAATGTCACAGTTTAGTCAGAGACTGATCTTTGGAAAAAAGGATGTCCTTCTTCAAGATTCAGAGGGGAGGCAAATAAAAACCTTCCAAAAATCAGACTTCCTCACTAGTGGGGGACGCTATAGCGTAACGGAATCCCTTTTGGGAAAAATCTCGGGAAAATTACTTATTGAGATTGATGTACCAATAGAGGTTGAAGTTACCTTTGAGGCTCAGATCAATGCCAATGTGAATGGCGCAATAGCTCATGCGAATGCACCAGGAGCTGAGGCTTATGCGAATGCACCAGGAGCTATTGCTTATGCTACTCTAACAGGAGCTCTCGCTATACCATTACCGTAGATGCTTTGGAAGCTTAGGCCAGAGGCTATGTGAATTTGGTATATCTCTCACTTATTTAACGCCCCCCTTAGTGTCCTAAGGAAGAACCCCTCTTAGGTATCCCTAAGGGGGTTTTTATTAAAGAAAAATATCAACCTGAGATATAGGAGGTTCTCCTTGTATTTTAGAACGATATTATTATAGTTGATAGCTGGCGTGTTTTATCTTTTTGTAGGAAAATGGAAAATAAAAATCTGAAAATATCCCTCAAGTGATCGATTATTAAGGGATTATTGATCTTGGCTCTGCCAATCTTAGCTGGGAATCTATTACAGAGTTCATATCAATTTGTAGATGCTTACTGGGTTGGTAAAGTTGGTAAAGAAGCTGTTGCTGCGGTCTCTGTTAGTGGACCAATTACCTTTTTGATTGTCGCTCTTGGAACAGGTTTTGCAATGGCAGGAACAATTCTCGTAGCACAATATGCAGGTGCGGGAAAAAAAGAACTCGTAAACCATAGCGCGGCTCAGACACTCTTGTCTGTAGTTGTGATTTCCTTGTTATTGAGCGTAATAGGTTTTTTTGCAGCAGAGTCAATATTACAAATAATGGGAGTGGCTCCAGAAGTAATGCATTATGCACTCCCCTACTTACAAACGACATTCTGTGGTCTGATTTTTACCTTTATTTTTTCGATGTTTCAGTCGATCTTGAGAGGAGTAGGTGAGGTAAATATCCCTCTTTATATTATCTTAAGTACTGTCCTGTTGAATTTTGTGATCGATCCAATGTTTATTTTATGATTTGGACCTATTCCTTCGATGGGACCTCAAGGTGCAGCTATTGCTACTTTAATTACCCAAGGAATTTCTGCAGGGATATGATTATGGATACTCTTCCGTGGAAAATATGGGATCAAACTTAATCGATCAGACTTTAAGCCTGATTTCTGATTTATCAAAAAGGCGTTTAACCTAGGATTCCCTTCTTCTTTGGAAATGTCAGTAAGAGCGTTAGGATTTGTTTTATTAACAAGTTTAATCACCAGTTTTGGTACTAATGTTTTAGCAGCATATGGTGCTGGAGCTAATATCAATCAATTTATTTTTATCCCGTTAATGGGACTTTCTATTGCCACATCAACCATGATTGGGCAAAACCTTTGAGCAAGACAACTTGATAGAGCTCAAAAAATCGCAAAAACGAGTGCATTAATTTCTTTTTCAGCATTAACTTCGCTCGGAATTCTGGTCTATATTTTTGCCCCTCAGCTCATTCAACTTTTTATCGAAGGAAATAGCACAAACCAAGAAGTAATTCAGATTTGATCTACTTTTTTGAGAATATTAGCGTTCTCTTTGGGATTTATGTGAATCCAGTTTTCATTTACAGGGGTATTTAGAGCCGCAGGCAACACAATGATGGCGATGATTTTGGGAATTATCTCAATGTTTATACTGGAAATTCCTCTTGCTTACTGGCTTTCTAAACAGACTAGCCTTGGAGTGGATGGTATCTGGCGAGCGTTTCCGATTACCAATATTGCGATGGCAGTGATTTGTTATGTAATTTATCTGAGAGGGAAACGAAAAGAAAAAAATCTGACTCAAGATACTACACAAATAACAATCCAGGAAGAACAAGAAGAAGTCTATGAAGAAGCAGTTGCTGAACTAGGAAAGTAATATTAAATTTCTAAAAAATAAACTAGAGGAGAAGTCAGACTTTTCTTCTAGTTTTTTACTATTGAATGATAATTAAATTTCTACCATAATATCGGTTACAATAGCATTAAAGACATCCATACCTGCATCAGTGAGCTGGAGATGCTGAGTTGTCTCATCATAAGTGACAAAGCCTTGCTCTGCATAAGAGGAGATTTTTTCAAGATAATTTGGCACAAGAATTGGCGCAAAGTGCTCTAAATTTCTCACTCCTCTATCCGTTCTCAGTCCTAGGAAAAAGGATTCAATCAAATAATCTTGCTGATTCAAAACTTCAAAAGCTTTAGGATCGAGGAAGTCTCCTTTGCAATACTGCTCAAAACTGATGGTATTTTTGAATCTCAAAGCTTTTCAATCAAAATCTGAGAGATTGAACGCAGACAAAAGATCTGGATTTAGATTTTTTGCATTGAGAAAAGAGGCAGAATTGAGTCAAATCCCAATATAGTCCTCCATCTCTCGATAAACTCTATTGTGGATGCTAGACTTGCTTGCAAGGGAGAAATTAGACAGCTCATACCTAGAATATCCCGCATCAAGCAAAATATCTTTGAGCAATGAAAACTCTTCGTAAATATCCTCATCAGTTCCAAAAAATTCCCCAGAAATCAGTTTTTCATTCTTTTTCTTCCAAAGCTGATTTTCAAAAAGCTCTAAGGTATAGAGTGAAAAACTATCTGCAAATTGCGAGTTTACAAAGTTTTGAAAAAAAGTTAAAGCAGGCTGATTTCGAAGTTGGCGATTCCCTTTTTTTGTCGTATTCCATTTCCCAAAAGCGATAAAATCAAAGTTGAAAACTGTTGAATCAGTCTTGAGAGGTTGAAGCCCTCTAAGAAAATCTACCAAACCGAGAAACAGGGACTTTCTCCCTGAGAGCGTCAAAACCTCATTGTCAAAAGACTGAATACCAAAGGAGAATCTGATTCTTGGATATTTTTTGGCAAAACGAGCCTGAATCTGACGGATAATATCATAAATCTCCTCTTCAGGATAAGGATTAAACTCAAAGCTCAGTTCTGCAAGATTCTCCATATCAAAATGTATTTCTGCTGCTTCAATAATCTTGATAAGATTATCTGGTCAAATGAGATTTGGCGTCCCACCTCAGATATAGAGGGTTTTAAGCGATTTATCGTTGAGCTTACTTACATAAAAAGCCATCTCTTTTTCCAAAAGAGAAAGATAATCCTGAACTTGGTCAGATTTTTCTTCCATTGGGAAAGTAGAAAAAGCACAATAACTGCACTTTGACTGGCAAAATGGGATATGAACATAAAGGGAAAGCATATAATATAGAATGAGAAGTAAAAAAATTATTTAGTAAGAGAACTATCTTGTACTCTCATAATAAGTTGATCATTTGAAGCATAAAAGAAATCTTGAAGCCTGACTCTATGGGTTTGTTTGAGGTTTGAAGGCAAAGTATCAAAGTCTGACCAGCGAAAATCCTTTGCCTCAGCATTTAAAGTTAGTTCTCAAGAAATGACCGAACAAGTGAAGAGAAAAACGACATCATTTTTATCATTCTTGGCATAAACACCGACAAGACGATCAATTTTTACTTGCAAACCTGTTTCTTCCTTAACTTCACGAATGACAGCATCTCGTGGAGATTCTTTATCTTCTAATTGCCCTCAAGGTAAATTTCGAAAAGGAATATCATTTCTCAAAACTAGTAAAACCTGCTTCTTTTCATTGAGAACAATTCAAAATGCTCAAACAGTGTAAGGGCTTGTCATTGAGATAAATAAGGAATAAAAAACAAATTAAAGAAGTTATTTTAAGATTCTTTCTTTTTGCTTGCTCTGAGGGTTCGAGAGTCTTTTGCGTCCAAATAGGTTGAAACCTGATCCGGAGTCAGTTTTTTATCTTTTACCAAAGCTGCAAGTTTATAATAAGGAATATCGCTATACTCATCAAGGATACCCAGCTCGGAAAGGAGTTTTTGAAGTGTAAGTTTGTCTTTTGCTGAGAAAGTCTGAGATTTAGAGACACCGAGCTTTGTCTCTGATCAAAAAAGTTGCTCGAAATCATGTTCAGAAGCGTAAGCTACAAGCAGTTCCTTGAGAAAGTCTTTTTGCTTAGTATCTTGTGAGATCTGAGATAAGAGTTGAGCATACTGATCTACCAGTGAGGCAATCGTCTGCTCTCCGAGCTCTCCAGCGTTGATCGTTTCCGCTCCATAATGCAAATGTTTCCACAATGGGCAGAGCATTTGATATTCACAGTATTTACAGTAAGGATTTTGATTGGTTGGGAAAGCGTTTTCGACTCCCATATTATGATCAAATCTAGCAGTCTCGATCTCAGAAATCAGATTTTTATATTTTTGTAAAATAGGATCTAAGTTCTCATTGGTAATTTCTCGCTCATCAACCAGTCAAAAATGTAAATAATGTAAACGAGCTTTGATATTTTTAAAATACTTTCCGTATTTTTGTCTAATTCCTTGGGCATAAAGCGTCAATTGCTCTCTGTATTCGTCTTTTTGCTCTGGAGGGAGATTTTTATTGGTTTTGTAGTCGTTAATGATAAAGTTTTCTCAGTCCTTATCTAATCTATCAACGATCCCACGGAATTTGGGAGCATTTGGTCAGTCCTCAAGGGTAAAATGAAGTAAAAGCTCAGTACCTACGATCTTGATATCTTCAAAAGGAGTATGCAAGTCATAATAATCAGAAAGATAATGCTGACCTCTTCTTTGGTAGTCATCAAGTGTTTGATCTCACTTCATAACTATTTTTTCTCAATTCTCCTGTAAAGAAGACGATCGCTGAGTATCAAAATAGTCGATAAGATCAGACTTTTGAGGCTTTTTATAAATATTAAGCTGCTGATAAAATCGCTCGAGTGAAGAATGCACACTAGTCCCCAATAAAAGATCTGGAGTCGTTTCAAAAGACTTTTCTAAGCCATCGAGATAACGAAATTGATATTTTTTGGGGCATTGCTGATAGAGTCCAAGCTGAGAAAAAGAATACACAACCATCGTCTATATTTAATGGCTAAAGATAATCTGATTGTATGGTTTTTAGAATAGAAATCAAAAGAAAAAACTCCCTTAAAAGAGAGTTTATTTTGCTAAAAAAACTAATCCTCAAATAGTTTAATTAGAGCTTCTGCCTTTTGTTCTGAGATTTCTCAGTTTTGAAGTTGCTTATGAATCTCTGATATTTTCTGCTCTTTATGCCACTGAGCATAATATTCTGATCCAAGCCCTTGCGCAAGAACTTGCACATTAATAAATCCAAAATACTGACAGAGATAAGCTATTCCTACAGGAATTCCAATAACAGCAAAAAGCAAGGTTGAAAGCTTAATTTTTCATCCGTATTTTCGTCGATAGAGGGTAAGCATAAGCGATCAAAAGCCTCAAATCAAGCATACTCAAGGCGCGAGGAATATCTGCATCACATCTAGATGAATTATAAAAAAGGGGGAAAATCTGACAAGTTAGAACGATCAGCCTCTAGAGTCAGATTTCTATTTTTTTGAACTATTGACAACTATTTTTGAGCTTTTTTGTCCTGGATGTATTGATACACTCCGTAGGCAAAGGCAATCAAAAACAGGATCCCTACAACCAAAAAAGAATAAGCTCCGAGATTAAGATTTTTGAAGCGAAGTTGGTATCCTGCAAAATAAGCGTAGAAACTCGCAAGCATAAAGGCTCAAGTAACAAAAACATGCGGAATTCCTACTCCGTCCTCATCTTCATCATCTAAGGTAGTTTCTGGGGTTTTTGCGTCTTTGTGGAATTTTTCTTTTTCCATAGTATTTGAATAAGAAATAAATAACGGAATTATTATATATATACAAAAGAAAATCAACTGTATCTCTAAATAATACAAAAAAACCTGACTTTTCTATTGCTCAAAAAAATAGCTCCTTTCTACTAAGTGAAGCTATTTCCCCCATAAAAGGTATAGAAATCTGGCTTTGCCTTCAGTTTTTCTTGAATTCTTTGCTGAGAGATAATAATATCCTCTTCTGAAGGGAAATAATCCTGATAATAAACATGCTGATAGAGTCCAAGCTGGGAAAAAGAATACACAACCATCGTCTATCATCTATATTTAATGGCTAAAGATAATCTGATTGTATGGTTTTTAGAACAGAAAGCAAAAGAAAAAACACTCGTTTTATTTGAGTGTTCTAACAATCAAAGTTGTTAAAGTATCGGTTTGACCTTGCGGTTTGATATATACTTGCAAAGCATCATGGAAGTTTTTCCTGGAAATTTTCTTGAGATTTATGGCCATATAGGTTCATGGCTGGATATTCTCGCAGTCTCTCATTCCTCTCGAGATCGGATAAATCGTATCAGGTCGCAAAGGCAGTTCTGTCCTTCACCTGAGACAAAGTCTTAAATCTGATCCTGAATGATTGTACAAGACCAGTTCTGTAGTATTGATCTCTTGGGCTCCTAGCTCCAAAAAGTATTCTTCTCCACTACGTGCTAGGAAAGTTTTCATTCACTCTATAGCGACATCTTTTCCAAGAAATTTAAGGGTATGGGGAGAGACAATTTTTGATGAGGGCTCAAAAGTCTCTGAAGAAAAGAACATTCCTGTAAAATATCATCGTTTTGTATCAAAAGTTGCAAGATGATATCCGGTGGAAAATCCTGAAGGATAATACTGCTTTTGCGGCATATCTGGGACAAAATAAGTAGAATAGAGCTTCCTTTCCTGATACTCAGAAAAGAGTCAAAACGCCAGCACTCAAATAGCAATCGCCAAGAGAAAGAGAAGGATTTTTTTCATCATGGAATTAGACTAGGAGATAAAAAAATGGAGAGCCTGAAACAATCCCTCTACAACCTACTAGTTTGCTAGGGAAGTCCAACTGACAGTTGCATCATTCTCGACAATGATTTCATATCCCTGAAATTGGTTCCCCATCTCCTGGATATGAACAATTGCCGAAGCTTCTCAATTGACTCGAAACTCTTGTAGCAGTAGGTTGGTTAGTTACTTGCTTTTCTTCCATATGGAATTGAAAAGTATAATACTCTTTTAAAATTTAAATTCAATTTTTTTTGATTAAAAATTAATTATATTCAAAAAAATCTTATCTTATCAGCTTTTGTAGAAGTTGAAGATCTCTCAAGTCTTTTTCCCTTCCCATCAAGGATTTGAAACGGATAAGAGCTGGGAGAGACATACAGGGAAAAGAGTCTATAACTTCTGCCTGATTGATAATTTTCTGCTCCTGTCCCTCCAAAAAAGGCAAATCCTTAAAAATCTCAATCTTTTGATCATCAAAGACTAAAATCGGCGTTTTATACTTTGAGATTTTAAGATGATTTGGAAACTTTTGTGTTAAACTTTCAAAAAGAGAAGGAGAGACCAGAATATCCCAATCCTCGCTCTTTCTCAATCCTCTAAACTCTAAACACTTTCCTCCCACCAAACACCACCCCCCTTTTGGCAATGCTAATCGATCCAAAGTAGCTCAATCCATTATTCTTATTCAAAAAATAAATCCCTATTCTTCAGTAGCGAAGCTTTTTTCCCCACAAAAGGTATAAAAATCTGGCTTTGCCTTCAGTTTTTCTTGAATTCTTTGCTGAGAGATAATAATATCCTCTTTTGAAGGACTAAAGTCCTGACAATAAGCACTAGGAAAACCATCTAGACTAATCTTCTCAGTTTTAGAAAGTTTAAATCCTCTTTTCTGAGCCTCTTTCACTAATACCTGATGCCTTTTTTGCAGAAAAAGCAGTTTATCATAAAAGAAACGGACATGCCCTGTCCCCATAGTATACTTTACTCAAGGGAGAATTGGCTTATCCTCTGCTAACTTTCTCTTTACTAATCCAAAAATCCTCGGCAATTCCCTCCATTCGGCAAGTAAGTGCTGATCGGCAAGTTCAGAAGGAGGTAAAAGATTGATTCTGGTCATGGGCATTTGTAAATAAAAGAAAACTACTCTTTCGATTTTCTATAATATCAGAGTAGTTTTCAGATTCGGTTTAGTCTTGTCAATTTTCAGAAGTTTCCATGTTTTCTTCTTTCTCTTCCTCAACAGGCATATCGAAGAGTCCTCATTCAGATTTTTCTGCTTTTTTCTTTTCCTCCTTATATTTAAGGTTCTCAGATTTCTCTTCTCGAGGGCGATATACGACATCGATCTTTTGATCTACCATCTTGTAAAGAGGAGTTTCTGGCTCATCAAGAGAAATATCATTGGAATGAAGTGTCTTGAGGCTACCATCTGAGAATCTAATTCTCACAGCCCCTTCAATAATTGAAATTCCACCTTCAAGCTTTTCGTTTCCTGTCATCACTACTTGTCCTTTTCTGGCTCTCTTTCGCAGTTTAAGGTCTTCAAGAGAAAGGAGTTTTCCATTCTTGTCTGAATAGATAAGAATAAATGGTTCATCGGTATGCAAGAACATGTTAGCTACTTGATCTCCTTCTTGAAGTTCGATAGCCTTGACTCCACCTGCGGTTTTTCCCATAGGACGAACCTCATCAGACTTAAAGAGCAACATTCGTCCTTGTTGAGAGAGAACTCCTATATTTTCTCAGTCAGAAACTGGCAATACCTTCAGAATTTTTTCTCCTTTTTCAAGTCCCATGATCGTTGTTGGGAACTTCTTGAAGCTCAGAACAAGTTCTTTTTTGATCTTTTTGATGCTATTTTGATTGGTAAGGAATACCAAATAATCATAATGGAAATGCAAAGTCTTTGCAAAGACAATCTTTCCCTTAAGAGAAAAATGCTGTTTGATATCAAGCGATTGCTTTGCCATAGTAAACTGACCAAAGTCCTTGAGTCTCTGCACTACAAGTTCTCCCTGATCGGTGATGACCACAAGCTGATCTTGATTGTGAGTATAGATGAGATCTAATGTTTCATCTGGGATATTTTGGATTCTTGTTTGGTACAGTACTCTGAGTGAAAAGTCATTTCCAATCCAACAAATGACATCTTCCTTGAGTCTATCTGCTGCTTTTTGGAATTCCTTAAGACTTCCGCTGATATTATACACAGAAAGGTCATTAGAAAGCTCAGTTCTTCTCTCGTCTCCGTGTTTTTTCTTCATATATTCAAACTCTTCAGCTACAACCTGATCAAGTTTCTCTGGATCAGAAATAATTGCCTCTAAATATTCAATAACTTTAATCTTTTCATCAATTTCATCTGAAATTTTTTGAATTTCAAGTCCAACGAGTGATTGCAATCTCATCAAGAGAATATATTCAGCCTGTTTTTCAGAGAATCCAAACTTATCCATAAGGTTTTGACGAGCATCATTTTTAGATTCTGAATGCTTAATAGTATCGATTACTTCATCGATAATATCAATCGCCTTCTTGAGACCTTCGAGAATGTGGAGTCTGTCTTTTGCCTTATTGAGCTGAAAAACAGATCTACGATATACGACATCTCTTCTAAAAGTTACGAACTCCATCAAAAGATCCTTGATATTTAAGAGTCTTGGCTGAGTTCCCTTTTCTATAAGAGAGACATTGTTGAGATTGAAATTGGTTTGCAAGTCTGTGAATTTGTAAATCTGCATCAAAATTGCTTCAGGATCTACTCCCTTTTTCAAGTAGATGGCAATTCTGATTCTGTCTCTGTTGGATTCATCACGAATATCGTTGATTCCTTCGATTTTTTTGTCGACTACGAGTTCTCCGATTTTGGAAACAAGGCTTGATTTATTGACCAAATATGGGATTTCATCAATTACAATGACATGTGCTCCTTCATAAACTTCTTCATGAGTCTTTCCACGTACAATAATTCCTCACTTTCCTTTTTTGTAAACTTCAAGAATATTATTGCTATCAAAGATTATTCCTCCTGTTGGGAAGTCTGGACCTTTGATGATTTGCATAATCTCTTCAATAGAGACAGAATATGGCTTTCTTATTTCAGCTCCTGATTCATCATAAGCGATAATATCAGACTTTCCTTCTTTTTGCAAAAGGAGAAGTGATGCATCTAGTACTTCATTAAGGTTATGAGGAGCCATATTTGTTGCCATACCTACAGCAATACCCATCGTTCCATTACAGAGATGATTTGGAAATTTTGTCGCAAGCATAACTGGTTCCTTAAGCGACCCATCAAAGTTATCTCTCCAATCAACCGTATCTTGTTCAAGATCTGCAAGCATTTCCTCAGCAATTTTGGTCAATCTTGCCTCGGTATACCTCATCGCAGCTGCACCATCACCATCAATAGAACCGAAGTTTCCCTGCCCATCAACGAGCGGATATCTCATAGACCAAGGCTGAGCAAGTCTTACCATTGCCTCATAAATAGAAGAATCTCCATGTGGATGGTATTTACCCATTACGTCTCCGACAATTCTCGCAGATTTTTTATGCTTTTGGTTGTAGAAGTTATTATTTTCATACATTCCATAAAGAATTCTTCTCAATACGGGTTTAAATCCATCTCTGGTATCTGGCAAAGCACGAGCAACGATCACTGACATCGCATAATCGATATAAGACTGAGTAATTTCTTTCTCGATAGGATGATGATTGATCTTTTCGTGCCTAGTAAAAAGCTCTTCCTGATTGCTCATATTCATATAAGGAAAAGATAAAAAAGATAAAAAGTCTGATTTTTGATTTTATTCAAATTAAGACTTATTTCTTCAATATTTTAGAAATCCCAGTTCTTATTGCAAGGAGAAATCCATTTTCTTCTCTTTCGACTATTGACTTTCAAAAATATTATATATAATATATTTATTTGTTTTTCTAGATGAGATTTTCAGCTTATAACAACAAAAAGAAGCTCTCCTCATAAAAAACATCTAGAAAGCTTGATTTATGCAAAAAAATATTTATTATTATCTTGTGTAATACAAAAATCCATTAAACAACATGATTGATAAATATGCGATAAAATTCTCTTCTCGGAGAGAAGCTCTACGTGAGCTATGTAAATATCCTGGGAATCAAGTTCTTGAACAAGATGGTACCTACTATCTACAAATTAGTAATCATACGCCCCCAAACGTACAAAGAAGCGAAATACGAAGAACTCTTTGGGGAAGACTTCTCCCCAAATGGATCCCCGTTATCATTCTAAAAAGTTTAGGAATTAGAACACTGCTAATATGGCAGTTTTTTCTTCAGGATACGATCGTTTACCTAAATCTTGGTAACTACTAAAAAACTAGAGGATATCCCTCTAGGTAAAAAGCTCTTTCGTTTTCGTTAGAGCTTTTTTTGTATTTTTTAGTTTTTTAAAAACCTTTCTCTAAAGAAAGGTCTTATTATATTTAATAATGATATTTTTTCCCTGTTCGGAGCGTCGTCACTCTATACAATTGCTCAATCAAAGTAAGCTTTGCTAATCCATGAGGCAAAGTTATTGCTCAAAAAGAAAGCTTTTTGATCTGAGGAAATGCAGACACTAACTGATCCTCATCTACTCCATAAGGTCAGCCAATGATAAACACAGTTTCCTTTGCTTTAAGATTTTGAGAAAGCTGAATCGTATCTCGCTTTTCTCATTCTTTGATCATCAGGATTTTTTGAGCCGAAGAATACTTTTTAGACAAGACTTCAATCAGACTTTTAGTTTCTTTTTGAATAACAAGATGATGATTATCATCTTTGAAAGGCTTGAGATTTTCTATTTTAAGATCTTTACCCAGTCTTTTACAATATTCATCAATGGCTGAAGAAAAATGCTTATCAGAATCTGCAATACAAAGGATCGTAAACATAGCCACAAAACTCAAGTAAAGAAAACATTATATAACCAAGAAAACTTCTTAAAGAAGTTTATTTTTTGAGTTGATATCTAAAAAAATCATTCCAATCAACTCAGTAAAGAGGATTTGTTGCATATTCCTCAAAAATGCTATCCAAATACTCCTGATCAAGAGTTTTTACTTCTAATTCTTCATAGCCATCGTAAGAAACTCAATCACTACCTCATCTTTTAGTAGTTTTCAGGTCCTGAATATGGAGATCATATTTGTTTTTATCAGTATAATAATAAGTAATATCACTCGGAGCACCAAGTCTTTTCACTGCATATATCGGTTTTCCTATGTGTGCTTTCAAAGCATTAAGCGTGGAAAGACATGATGCAAGCTCATCTCTTTTTTCTTGGAGAATGATTTTTTCATCCTCACTAACCTCGTTATTTGCGATTTGTTGATCCAAATAGTTCAAAGAATCTGACCAAGACACTGGTTGTACGGCTTCAACAGAATCGATATGCTTGTCAGAATTAATCTTTTTTGTATCGCATGAAGTCAAAACTCCTGACAGTGCTGCAACAGTTGTTAGAGTAGCAGCCATTTTTTTGCTAGAGGATTTTACCTTGTCTAGACCTTTTTCAAAAGTTTTTTTTAGTTCCATCGATATACTTTTAATCATGTAAAAAGAGATCACAAAATTTGATTCAGATTTATTATATCTTTTTTTAATTAAAATAGCAAATTTTAATAAAGAATATATTTATCATCAATTCCTTCATAATAGCTCTTGATCCTCAAAACATCTCCTTTCATCAATCCTTCATCCTCCAAAAGTTGGATAAAGCCTCTACTTTGCATCTGTGCTCGGAAATAAGTTTCTGCCTCATCATTTCCTCGAGGAATCGTAAAGACCATCTTGGTAATTTCACGATTTTGAATATATCGTACTTTTGAGAAACGAGATTCCAGTTCATTAATATATCCCTCCTCAATAAGCATTGGCTTTTCTTCTTCGGTAATTTCAGTAATAAGTGCCGATTCCTCGTCTTCTTCCTCTTGTAACTCAGAATAATCCTGATGAAAAAGTTCGAAATCATAACTTGATTCAGTCTTTTTGATAAGTTCAGCAAACTTTCTAAGCAGCTCCCCTACTCCATAATACGTTCCTGCAGAGGTAAGGAAGATATTATTCTCCAAAAGTTGAACATCCAATCTTGGCAGAGACTTGCTTGAGAGAAATTCATTAACTTGATCAAAGAAAACTTTTTTGTACTCAGCAAGAATCTCCTCATCATTGATAAGGTCTCGCTTATTAAATATAAATAAGATCTTTTTGGTAAGGATAATCTCATCATCCTTAGCAACTTCAAATGAGATCAAACCATTTTCTTCTCTAAATACAAATGACAAAACACCCTCTTCTTCCGAGAATTTTTTGGTCAAATAGATCATAATTTCTTCAATAAGCTGCACAGTTTCCTCAATTCCTGATTCAAATCTTGAAAGGTCGGCAACAAAAGCAAAAACTCTCGACTTGAGAACATGCCTAAGGAAAGCATTTCCAAGTCCCTTTCCATCACTCGCCCCTTCAATCAAACCTGGAATATCAATAACATTGAAACGAAAATCACCAACCGAAACCGAAGCCAGATTTGGAACTAATGTCGTAAAAGGATAATCTGCAACTTTTGCCTTTACATCTGCCATACAGTTGATCAATGAAGACTTTCCTACACTTGGATTACCGATAAGCCCAACATCTGCAAGAAGCTGGAGTTCAAGGGTAACTTCCTTTTCATGTCCTGGTTCTCCTAATAGGTAAAAATTAGGATACTGATTGATAGAATCTTTGAAATGAATATTCCCTTTTCCTCACTCCCCTCCTGAAAGGATCTCGATTTTTTGTCCGTCGTACTCCATCTGAGCAAGAATTTTTCCAGTCTCGGTATCCTTAATCATTGTACCTACAGGGACTACTAATTCTAAATTGGATCCATGAGCTCCGTACTGATCCTTAGTCCTTCCTGGTTCTCAGGCTTTTGCTTTAAAGATCTTTTTGTACTTGTAGTCGATGAGCGTATTTTCATCTTTGGAAGCGCGGAAATAAATACTTCCACCATCTCCTCAATCTCCTCCTGAAGGTCCTCCAAAAGGAATTCCACTCTCTCTTCTTCCTGAGGCTATACCGTCTCCTCATTTCCCTGATGCGATAAAGATTTTGACTTCGTCGTAAAACTGCATAAGCTTAAAAAAGTATAAAAATCCTGATGTATAATAATGTTTGTAAGTATAGAGTTTGGCTTGTGTTTTGCAAGAAATAATTGATTTTTACTCCAAAAACAGGAAAGAAAATTCTATACCTTCTCTCTTATCCTCTTAAGAAAAACAAATATATCAAACTACTTCACATAACGGATTTCACTCCCCACTTTGAGATCCTGCCCATCAAGTGATTCCAAAATTTGATCCATCATGATCTCATCTTCCTCATCGATTTCTGGGCAATGCAAGAAAGGACGCACTGCGAAAGCTCGCTCTCCCTTGCTCGTTGATCGAATATCGGTGATTGTTCAGAACTTTTCTGTACCTTTTTGAGCTTCTTGCCTCGCATCGTAAAGTGAGGTAACGAGTTTTTTGGCTTCAAGGAAACGGGAACGAATCAGTTTGTCTTCGACTTTGTCAGGAAGTGCATTTGAGGGAGCAAGCGGCTCATCATGGTACTCAAAGAGTGCAATATTATCAAACCAATCTTGCCCTATAAAATCCATCAAAAGTCTGAAGTCCTCCTCGGTCTCCCCTGGGAATCCGACGATAAAATTTGTTCTGATATAATAATTTTCAAAATTCTCTTTGATAAAACGCAAGAGCTGAAGAGTCATTTCATGATTATAAAATCTGCCCATAGATTTGAGGATTTTGGGAGAGGCATGCTGGAGTGGAAGATCAAAATACGGAATAAACTTGCTGAGTTGAGTCAGTCTTTCCAAGTGTTTTTTGGTCAAGATGTCAGGATAGAGATAGAGCACTCTATAACGGAAATCTCATGGGATTTGATCAATAGCTTCCAAAAGATCAAAAAGTCTGGCTTTACCATACAGATCCACTCCGTATCTAGTAGAATCTTGTGCGATCAAGATCAACTCTTTAACTCACTGGGCAATCAGATTTTTTGCCTCTTGAACAAGGGTTTCAATAGAGAGAGAGGTTTGTTTCCCTCTAATTTTTGGGATAATACAAAAAGCACAAGAATTGTTGCATCATTCGGCGATTTTGAGATATTCAAAACCTAGGTCAATATTGGTATAAGCTCTTGTATTATTTGGCCACTCAAAGTTTTCCGTTACAGGCAGCTCTTTACTCTTATCAAGCATCTCTGGAGAAAAATGTGCAAGTTGTCCTCGAGAAAGAAAAGATACATCAGGATGATTTTTGAAAGTAGTTCGTTCCTGAGTTTCCTGGTCAGAGAGTTTGGCTTCAAATGCGATTTTTTCAAAATATTGGACAGCACAACCGAGAAGACAGACTTTTTTCTTTTTTCTCAAAAGTTTCTTGATCACTTGAAACATCTCATTTCTCCCAGAGCTAATGAAACCACAAGTATTGAGAAAAACAAGATCCACCTCCTCAGAATACGGATCTACTCCATAATAAAACGCTTCTGGTCGTTTTTCAAGGATTCTTCCCAAAAGGAATTGGGTATCTACAAGATTTTTGGTACATCAAAGATTGATAAAAGAAAAAAACATCTGCATACAATGATAATAAAATACAGCTCTAGTCTATAGATCTACTCTAAAGATTCAAGTGAGAAAGCTTATCCGAAGATTTCTCTTTTTCAAAAAATCCCGCAGAATGTGCGAGATTCAATAATTATTGTTGGCTATAATAATTTCGAGCATCCTGAATCGCCTGCATAATTGAACGCTGAGCCTCTCGAGACAAAAGTTGTTTTGCTTTGGTTGGATTTGCAACAGAAACCGCCACGTCTCCATCTCTTCTTTCTCACATCTCAACTTGGATTTCTTCACCAGTAATATTTTGCACCAAGGCAATCATTTCTTGAACAGACTTTCCAATTCCCGTACCGATGTTGAAAACTTCAAAAAGACTAAAATCAGATTTTTCTTCTTGGTTTTCTTCTTGTTGAGCGAGAAGGTATTCAAAACTCGCAAGATGCGCTTGAGCAAGATCTTCAATATGAATATAATCTCTAATACAAGTTCCATCTGGAGTAGGATAGTCATTACCAAAAACCGTAATTTTTTCAATCTCCTTTTTGGCTACTCTGAGCAAAAACGGAAGCAAGTTTGTAGGGATTCCCTTTGGATTTTCTCAAAGAAGTCCAGAACTATGAGCACCAATTGGATTAAAATATCTAAGCACTACAGAACGAAATTGTTTGTGCATAACCATATCTTTGAGGATATACTCCATCACAAGTTTGGTTGTTCCATAAGGATTAGTCGTATTAGTACGATCTGTCTCGGTGAATGGAGGAATGTTTTTCTCTGCATCATAAACAGTTGCTGATGAAGAGAAAAGAATATTTTTCAATCCAACATTATTCATCACCTCAAGGAGATTGATCGTTCCCATGATATTGTTTTCATAGTAGAGGAAAGGATCATGACAACTCTCTCCTACTGCCTTTTTTGCTGCGAAGTGGATCACTCCAATAAATTCATGCTCTTCAAAGATTTTTTTGAGCAAATCTGCATCTCTCACATCTCACTCATACAGAGGCAACTCATATCCGAGCAAAGAAAGAAATCAGTTTTGAACCTGATCTTTGTATGCGTTTGAGAGATTATCGAGAAGGATTGGCTCATATCCTGCCTGTGCAAAGACAAGTGCTGTATGAGACCCAATATATCCTAATCCTCCAGTAATCAAGATTTTTTTGGAATTCATCAATTAGAATTGATATAAAATTTTGTCGTGATACTATACTCATTATACTATCAATGTCAAGCGAAAGATTAGAGTCAGATTTTTGAGTGCCTTTTTTACAATTAAGAAGCAATATTTATAGAGAATAGGCTCATCTATCTAAAAAACACCGCCTTGACTTTAAAAAGAGAATTTCTACACTCTCAGTTTGAGAACTATAGTTCTTTTTATTCTTAAACCGAAACACGCCATGAAAAAGATTCTGACGCTTGTCCTAATGTTACTTTTGATATGAGGGCTAAGTTTGGCAAACCAAGTGCCTCAAGCCAGATACTATGACGATGAGTATTTTGATGATGATCGCTACGAGAGTGACTATGATTATGATGACTATCTAGAAGATAAATACGAGAGAGAGGCGTATCTTAGAGCTCAAGCTCAATACAGAAACAGAACGCAGCAAACTCCTCTTAGCACAAATAACACTCCTAGAACAAACTCTGGAGACACCTTATCTCAACTTGCAAATACAGCAGATCTCTTTGATACCTGTGAAATCAATGGAGTACCTGTTTCTTGTCAAGAATTGATAAATAAAGGAAATCAAATTATCTCTCAAACTCCAATACTTCGCTGACTTTTTTGAGATGTGAATGGATTCTTTCGATTTATAGCGCTCTTTACAATTTTTGGAGGACTTATTTCACTTGCAGGATTTATCTTTGTAGTCTGGATGCTTATCGATCTCTTCAAGTATCAGAAAGAAGATACGGTTGCTTGGCTGCTTGTAATTATCTTCATCCCTCTTGTATGATCTCTCCTCTATTACTTTATCGCCAAGAGATCAAGGGCTAAAACTGAAGAAATAAACACTACTTCGAAATCTTCTCAAACATCTAATAAAAATTCAGAAATTATTGATGTTGACTAATATTGAGAATAACGCTTCAATGATTGAGGCGTTTTTTCTACTAAAAAAAAGAGGAAAAAGTCTGACTTCTCTCTTTTTTTTAAGATTTATTCTTTTTTGATACACGTTTGACTGATTTTTGAAAATCGGTTTTCATCTGCTGTTTACGATAATAATTGGCAAAACGATGGGCCTCATTTCTCAGCTTGATAAGGAGTTTATCGCTCTCATCGTAAACCAAAGAATATTCGTGAATTTCTCAAAAATCCCATACATAAAGTGTCTCTCATACAAGAGAATCAGATTTTTTGCTTTTTTGTCCGATATGGGCTGTTGATCTCGCTTCTCCCTTTCCCAGCGCTGCAAATTGCACTTGAGATCGAAGTTTTTGAAAATGAGGATATTTTTGCGCCAAATCAGACAAGATTCCTAGCTGTCCCTTCCCTCCATCGAGGATAAAAAGATCTGGAAGCTGATCTAAGTCTGGATTTTGCTCATTGAGCTTAAATCTCCTTGTCAAAACCTCTTGAAGAGCGAGATAGTCATCATTTTTGACAGAGGTGATCTTGTATTTACGATAAAGTTTTTTTTCCTCTAAGCCACCGATCATACATGGCAGTCATCAGCTCGTATAATCTCCACTCAAATGTGAAATATCTAGACACTCGATATGATAAGGGAATTTACTCAAGTGATAACGCGATTGTAGAGTTCTGAGAAGATCATTCATTACACTATCGCCCTTCATCGTCTGGGCAAGCACATATGAATCAAAAAAGTTATCAAAAAGCTGATCTAAACGAGTATTTTCCTCTTTGGTAAATTTGCAAGACATCGTTGCATAGTAAGTTCCTTGATCGATAAAGTCTCAGAAATCTGATGCAAAGCTCGCGATCATAGTTCCTTCATCGATATCTGAACTATCCTGATGGTGACGAATCACATCTACCAGCTTGCCCTCTCGAAAATTAAGAATAATAAAACAGGTTCGTGTACCAATTTTACGGATTTGAAGCAAATATCCAGTGATCGACTTAGCAAACTCAACCGTCTGCTTTTCGACAAACTGATCAATCTGATAATAAATATCTCTAAGCTTAGCAGCTCGTTCAAAATTTTGAGTATTAACGGCCTCCAAAATCAGATTTTTAATCTTTTCTTCTATAGGTTTGGTATTTCCTTTGAAAAAAGAGACAATAAGTTTATTGTAATCAGGAGCTGGCAAATCTGATTTTGCACACCGTCCTTTACATAGCTGAAAATAGTAGTCACTACAAAGTTTTTTTTGATTGAACTGAGCGAGAGGACAAGTCCTATACTGAATAATTTGCCTGAGATATTGGAGAAATTTTTTGAGTTCTTTGGTATTATGCTTTGGTCAAATATAGGTTGCACCATCATTAAGCTTTTTTCTCGTAATAAGGGTTTGAGGCACAGGATGGCGAGTAAGTTTGATATAAGCATAGGCGTTCGCTCCTTTGAGCATATTATTGAAAGGAGGGAGATGCTGCTTGATAAGATTAGACTCCAAATAGAGACTTTCGGATTCATTTTCTACAACGATAAAATCAATATGATCTGCCTGTGCAAGCATATCTTGCTTTCGCACCGATCATGGAGTGAAATATTGAGAAACTCTCTTGTAAAGATTTTTTGCTTTCCCGATGTAGAGAATTTCATCTTTGGAAGTTTTGAAAAGATAAACTCAAGGTTTTTGCGGGATATGCGTGATATCAAGCGGTTTAAGCATAGATGTGAATAAAAAAGTTGAAATCTGACTTTATTGTGACGATTTTCAAGCAAAAAACAAGGGGAAAGATCAGATTTTTATTTTTACAATCTCAAAAATTATTCAAGCAAAAAAATTTTATTCCTTGACTTTTGTTATATAATCTATTTTGTATATAAAAATAAAAATAACCACTAAAAAACTTAGAACAAACATGGAAAAGGAAAAAAACACTCCAATCTTGGAGCAAATAATCAAGAGACTAGAGAAGATTCAAGAAGCTGAAATAATATCTCGAAAAATCGCTAAGATTCTTTTCCAGCTTATTCTAGCAGCTACTCTCTATCTGCTTGGATTGTTCATATACTGGGTGAAAATTGCTTCCTCGATGAATAGCAATGAGTTTATCCACGCATATAAGCTACCGTTAATTTTGCTAGCTATTGCCGTGAGTATCGGTATCAACCAGAACATAAGCAGATATAGACAGAAAAAAAGGTTACAAAGATTTCCAGTATCTGAAATCAGAATCATGATCGAGATGAAGAAGGTCCCAGATCTCCTCATATCTCTTGATGACGAAAATTCTGAAGATAGGGTTATAAGAGAAAATTCCTACGATAGAAGGACTCTTAGAATACTTGTTTTCATTTTTATGCTGATCCAGTCTAAGTATATTTTAGAGATTCTAGACGATCTAGACCTTATATATGTTCTAGAGGCTCTAAGAGATCTTCTCGTCTTTGAGATAGAAACTCTTGAAGATGGACAAAGAAACCAGTATCTCCAAGAACTTTCAGCATTAGAAGAATTCTTTGCAAATCTCTCATAACGAATAGAGAGCTGAAAGTCCTTCACAGGACACAACAACAGAGACCGGACTCGCAACTCGAGTTCCGGTTTTTGCTTTATTTTAATTTCCCTTCTAAAGTAACATTTCCCATTAATCAAAAAACTGACTCCACAAGGGAATCAGTCTTTTTTTTCTATTTTTGAGAATATTATTCTTCATCCATTTTCTTAACTTTTCCAGCTCTTTCTTCGATGATCTTCTTTTCGATCATTCCAGGAACTTTTTCATAGTTAGAGAATTCCATTGAGAAGGCAGCTCTACCTTGAGTATTAGATCTAAGGTCAGTAGCATATCCGAACATCTCAGAAAGTGGAACTTTTGCAGAAATAGCTGTAGCATTTCCTCTAGGAGTTTGTCCAAGGATGATACCTCTTCTAGATGAAAGATCTCCCATCACTGTACCTACATATTCTTCTGGAGTTACGATTTCTACAGACATGATAGGTTCAAGGATAGCTGGTGAAGCCTTCATAAACGCTTCTCTAAAGGCCTTGTAAGTAGCAACTTTAAAGGCAACTTCAGATGAATCCACATCATGGTAAGATCCAAATACAGGAACTACCTTAACATTGATAATAGGGAATCCTGCAAGTACACCTTGTGCCATAGTTTCTCTTGCTCCCTTATCAATAGCTGGGATAAATTCATTAGGGATTACACCACCCTTAATCTCAGATACGAATTCGTAATTCTTATCTTCAGGAAGTTTTTCGATTCTCAATTCAACATCACCAAATTGTCCTCTACCTCCAGACTGCTTTTTGAAGATTCCTCTAGCTTGTCCAGTAGCGAAAATAGTTTCTCTGTAAGCTACTTGAGGTTTTCCAGTATTTACTTCTACTTTATGTTCTCTTCTAAGTCTATCTACGATTACATCAAGGTGAAGTTCTCCCATTCCTCCGATCACAGTTTGTCCACTTTCTTCATCAGAATGAGCCTTGAATGAAGGATCTTCTTGCATAAGTTTTGAAAGTGCAAGACCAAGTTTTTCTTGATCCGCTTTTGATTTTGGTTCAATAGCAATATGGATCACTGGTTCAGGGAATTCCATTTTTTCAAGTACAATTGGTTTATTTTGATCACAAAGAGTGTGTCCTGTTTGAGTTTCTTTTAGACCAAGGAACGCACAGATATTACCTGCTGAAATTTCTGAAATTTCTTCTCTCTTGTTTGCATGCATAAGCAAAAGTCTTCCAACTCTTTCTTTCTTTCCAGTTACTGAATTGAGCAAAGTATCTCCAGACTTAATAACTCCTGAATATACTCTTACGAAAGTCAAAGTACCAACAAAAGGATCAGTCATAATCTTGAAGGCAATAGCTGAAACCGGTTCGTTGATGTCAGCCTTTCTTACTACTTCTTCTTCCTCTTTATCAGGATTGTGTCCAAGCATTTCTCCTCTATCAAGTGGAGATGGCAAGAAATCAATTACCGCGTTAAGGACCAACTGTACTCCCTTGTTTCCAAGAGCTGTTCCACAAAGCATAGGGTAAAGTTCATTTGAGATTACTCCTTTTCTAATTGCTCTCTTGATAAGATCATTTGAAATTTCTTCTCCTCCAAGGAATTTTTCTGCCAATTCATCATCAAACATAGAGATTGCATCAATCATAGCTTCTCTATACTCTTCTGCTTTAGCTTGCATATCTGCAGGGATTTCTCCTTCTACAACATCAATTCCCTTTTCTCCTTCAAAGTGGTAAGCTTTCATAGTAATCAAATCGATTACTCCCTCAAAAGTATCAGCCTTTCCAATAGGAAGTTGGATAGGAACTGCCTTGTTTGAAAGTCTCTGAGCTACAGATTCAATAGACATATAGAAGTCTGCACCCATCTTATCCATCTTGTTTACGAAGATAAGTCTAGGTACTCCATACTTATCAGCCTGTCTCCAAACTGTTTCAGTCTGAGGTTCAGCACCTTGAGAACCATCAAGCAATGCAACCGCACCATCCAAAACTCTCAAAGATCTCTCTACTTCTACAGTAAAGTCCACGTGTCAAGGAGTATCGATCACATTGATTTGATAGTCATGCCAAAAACAAGTAGTAGCAGCAGAAGTAATAGTAATACCTCTTTCTTTTTCTTGTTCCATCCAGTCCATATCAGCAGCACCATCGTGAGTTTCTCCGATCTTGTGCTTTTTACCTGTATAATACAAAATTCTTTCAGTTGTAGTGGTCTTACCCGCATCGATATGCGCCATAATACCAATGTTTCTTACCTTGTCCAAAGGTTTTTTGTCATTTGCCATAGTTAAATATGTTGAAATATAAAAAAATATAACCGCCTTTACTATAAAAAAAAGTCAGACTTTTTCAAGAGATTTTGATCAAAAATGTCAAGAGCCTTATTTTTAAAGGGAAAAGAAAAATCTGACTCCTGAGAGTGAGTCTCCTAGAAAGTCAGAATTATTCTATTTTATAAGATAAGAAACTAGATTTATACTAGAACAAGCCTAATTGTTGAGGCATTGCATATTTTTTTTTGAGAGATTCCAACAGCTTCTGCAAACTAGAGAACCCATACTGATTTAGGAGAATCTGCTCCCATTGTTCAATATTTTTGCTTGATTGCCATGTTTCTAGGTCAATTCCCTGAATCTGAGGAACCTGCATCAGCTCAATAAGTTTTTTGGAAAAAAAGGCATCTTCTTTTCCATCAGAAAGCTTCTCTGCAAGTTTTGGTGAGAGATCTCAGAGATGATCATAAATATTTTCAATACTACCATAAGTTTGTACCAAGGTCATTGCTCCTTTAGGTCAGATTCCTGCAACTCCATTGATATTATCTGCACTATCTCCAATCAATGCAAGATAATCTACAATATATTCTGGTGAAAATCCCCATTCCTGCTGAAAAGTCAAAAGTGTAGTAGTCTGATTTTTTGCGGCATCGGTAATAACAACATTAGCCTGCAAAAGCTGTTTAAGATCCTTGTCTGAACTCACAACCTCTAAGGTAAGATCAGATTTTTTTTGATATTCTCTCATAAATGAAAAGATAATATCATCTGCCTCATATCCTGGAGCTTGATAGGTTGCAATTCCTAGCTCTTCAATCAGCTTGTGTACTTGCGGAATTTGCTGTTTAAAATCATCATCAATCTTTGGTCTCGTTCCCTTGTAATCTGGATAGAGTTCATGCCTCTTGGTCTTGACTGGGCTATCTCGTGCAATGATAAAATAATCTGCTGATGTCTCGTCTATAAGCTTGAGAATCATACGAGTAAATCCATAAAGCACATTTTGATTGTTCCCTAGAGCATTGATCATAGGAGGGAATGCAAACCATGCCCTAAAAAGGAATCCCGAACCATCAACAATAACCAGTTTTTTCATCTTCTTATTTAAGGAATTTTAAAAGTCCTGATTGGATCTGAGTTTTGATTTCATTGATATTATCATATTGTGTAGAAGCTAACGAATCAAGAAAATCTAATAGCTGAAGTCTGATTTCAGCCTGTTTTTGGTCAAATTTTAGAGTTACTAATTCTTGTTCTCAAATAAGTTTACTGTCATTCCACCAACGAGAAAAAAGTCTCAGCAATTCTGGATCATTGGTTGAAAATTGCAAGGTGATTTTATCTTGGTTCCTAAGGAGATTTTGAGAGATAAAAATCCCCTGCTCTGCCAAGCGTTCAAAGCTGCTTATTAGCTCTTGCTCTAGAGCATTTCGCACTCAAAAAAGTGGGATATGAGCTTTTGCTCCCAATACTTCTCCATCTTTTTCATCAAATTTTCCATAAAGTAAAATCAAAGAAAAAACAAAGCTCAAAAACTCTGCAAGACCATTAGGAACTGCAAACTCTTTTGTCAGTCCATAAACAAAAGTTCATCACTGCCTTTTCTCTATCAGACACTCAATTCCAAAAGATTGCTTAAGCTTTGATTGAAAAGAATCAATATTTTTAGAAAACGAAGGAAGAAAGGCATATTTTTGCCCATTCTCCTCATCAAAGGCATGAAACATTGCTAATGTCTTCTCAAGAATTTCTTTATCAAAAGACAAAAGAGGTAAAAAATCTGACTTGAGATAAGCGACTTGCATCCCATCGCCAAGATTTTTAAAATTGATAAGCTTTCGACTTCTTTTATAGTAAACAAAAATTTCCTTATCAAAACTAGAAAAACTCCATCCACTCAAAGTATAGTGATAGGGTTTGAGCTGAGCGAGTGAAGGGTTTTGAATCGAGAGGAGATGATTTTCATCGAAAGAAATCAGCATTTTTGAGTTTTTTTGGATAAAAAATGAAGAAAAAACGAGAGCACCCTAAGCTAAAACTCAAGGTGCTAACTCTTATTTATTGACTAAGATTTTGTAAATGAGGGTAAGTTGGATAAAATTGATCATAAGTGCTGTTCCTCCATGACTCACAAAAGGTAAAGTAAGACCGGTATTTGGGAGGATTCAAAGATTTACACCAATATGCACAAATACCTGGATGATTAAAAGCGAAATCAATCCAATTCCTACAAGTTTAAAGTAAGGATCTTTAATTTCTTCAAGCCCCCTAATTACATTATAAAACAAACCAAAGTACAATCCAAGGAGTAATAAATTTCCAAGCAATCCAATCTCTTCTGAGAATGCATCAAAGATCATATCTGAATGGGCTTCTGGAAGCGCTCCCATTTTTTGCAAGCCTTTTCCATACCCTTGTCCTCGGAATCCTCATCCTCAAACTGCCATTATTCACTGTTTAAGCTGCCATCATTCATGCTGTTCTTGATAGAGCTTTTGTTGAGAGTCTGTTGTCATAAAGGTCGTAAGCCTAATCAAAGCATAACTATACTTACTACTAAAAAGTCCAATAATTACCGAACCTATGACGAGTACAACCATTGCAATAGAAGCCAGAATTCAGATCTTTTTCATCGGTAAGCCATAATATCGGCTCATTATCGTTGCCGTAGCTCCAAGGATAAAGATCGTTCCAAAGTCTGGGATTGAGAGCAAAACAAGAAATACTGCTCCATTAATCACCGCAAACTGCGTCAAGAATTGAGTTGTTGCAATAATCTCCTTCCTTTTACTGATCCAATACGCCATAAATATGATATATCCAATTTTGAAGAACTCAGAAGGCTGCATATTTGGGAGTCAGGGAATATCAACCCAACCTCTCGCAGTTCCATATCTTGCCTCAAAAGCAGGAGCAAAAACCAATAATTGAAAAACGGTCACTCCTCAGAGTATTGTCCAGACAACTTTTTTGTTTTGTAAGATAGATACTGGAATAAAATATACAATCACAGACAGGATCAAGGCAATAATCAGACTTCTTACTTGATTTGAAAAGTACTTGTAATTATCTTGAGTCTTGATAATTTTGGTTTTGGTACTTACAAGTTTGCTTTCAGAAAGATCTTTTTCCAATTTGGTAAGATCTTCTGAAGGCATAATCACAACCATTCCACTCTGTCAAGTATGCTCTACTCCGGTTGAAATTTGAGCGTCTTCTCCAGTTCAAATAATAGGTGGGGTAAGCAAAGCTTGTGCTCCTGTAGAACTCACTACTTGAGCTGTTTTTTGCTCAATTGTTTCTGAAAGCAAGGTATCAAAAGCCTTAACTGTATCAATATTTTGAACGATAGTGACTTTTGATCCTTGGTTAAAGGATTTTCGGATACTCGTACTATACACTGCAAACAACCCAAACACTGTCAAAAGAGCTCAGAAAACCCAGACATATTTTGAGTTTCTCATTAATTTTCGATATTTAATTCTAAACGCTGCAATGGCTGCTTCACGGCAATTTTATTTTTTGATCTAATAAAGAGCGCAAGTTTGATCGTCTTTCTCACAAGAGCAATCTCTTGCATAAGCTGTTCATCAATATAGTGAACTGATGCAAAAGGCCAAGACTGAAGATGGATAGATTCAGACTTTTTATCTGAAAATTCTTGAAGCTGAATCCAGATATGCTCAGTAACAAACGGAGTAAACGGAGCCATCATCTTTAAGTAAGTAGTCAAGACTTCATAGATCGTTGCATATGCGGAAATCTTATCTGCACTCAGTCCATTTTCTCGGAATCTTCTTCTGCTTCTTCTGAGATATCGATTACTCAGTTTTTCGATAAAATCAGTTCCAGACTTGATCGCTGCATCAATTGCATAAGATCTCAATCCCTCATCTACATTTGCAAGAGTTTTATGAAGTTCTGCAAGGATCCACTTATCAAGATCACTTGTAATCTGGTAAGTTGGGAGCTTAAAAATCTCTAAGTAGTCCATCTTCTTACAAACAATACCACATTTTTCTAGTCGCCAATTTCAGCTCTTTATATCCCCAATAAGTAGAATTTTCTTGCCTACAAGAGATCTCGTTTGATCTCATTTTCATACCTGACAATCAGCTATTGAAAAAGATCATTGTTCATCATCTATAAACTCAACCTTTTTATCTTTCAATAAATTATTGATAAATTGTTCTATTTCCTTTACTGTTGCAGCTGTAATCAAATCTTTACTATTATAAATAATTACATCTGGATTTATTCTTATAAATTTCTCTAGATTTTCAGGACTTTTAATTTGTTCTAATTGATAAGTCTTCTTCTGAGAATTTTCCATATCAGAATAAGCACTTGTCATGAAGTATACTTCTGTTCCACTTGGTTTCCATCCATCAATTTTGGCATAGGTTTCAAAGAATTTATATACATTTTCAAGAGGAATGTTGAAATCCTTAAACGCCTGCTCCACCCCTCTTTCTGCAAATCTCATTGGTTCTGATCTTACAACAGGACTGCTCAAAGTATAGAGCCTAAACGCATCTGCACCTCGCTTTTCGATAAGCATTCTCGGATCTGGATAATTTTTGAGCGATTTAGACATTTTCTTTCCATCTTCTGCAAGGACAAGTCCATTTACAACAACATTTTTGAAAGCATTTTGTCCCTTGATTGCATGTCCCACAACATGGAGAGAACGGAACCAACCTCTGGTTTGATCCAATCCTTCAGCAATAAAGTCTGCTGGATAACTAATATTATGATCAGCCTCTCCTAAATAATGATCCTGTCCAAACGGCATAGAACCTGACTCAAACCAACAATCCAAAACTTCAGAGGTTCTCTTGTAAGTTTTCCCATTTTGGATTCCTCGATAGTTATCTACATATGGCTTGTGAAGATCAACTTCTGCATTTCTATCATTATCCCAGTAATGCACTTTGATTTCTGCATTTTTTGGAAGGACAATTTTTCTCTGCTTTGCATAGTCAAAATTACGGAATGCTTGTCTTGCCAAACCAATGGTATCCGCATGAGATACAAAAATCAAAGTCTGACTTTTTGCCTTGTTATTCCAATATTTCAGAGCATTTTTTACTCTTGAAGAATTCTGAGTAATTGTTTCTCCATCAATTCCTATAGGTTTAGATGGATCCTTTCGATTAAGGAGATCACAAGGTCTTACCGTTGCTTGATCCGCAAAAGAAAGATGATCTGTCAGCCTCCAATCTACAAAAATCTGCTCGCCAAACTGAAAAACCACTTGATCATCAGCTCCCTGAAGTCTTTCTTGGAGCGATCTATCTTCGAAAGCAGCTCTGTACTGTTCAGAAATAGCATAATACTGATTTTCTCGAGCGGTTACCTCTGATTCTGAAAATCGTGAAAGCAAAGTTGGTTTGATCGTTTGTCGAGTCCTTTGAAGTGGAGAGAGGACGAAGATAAGTTCAGATTTTTCTGCTTTTAAGTGTTCAAGCTTTGCAACAAGATTTTGAGATTGTTCTTGTCCAAGCTCAGTCAAAACTGAATCTCCTAAAGCATCTACTTTTTTCTCATCATTAAAATTAGTTCTTCCATGACGGATAAAGATATTTTTAGTCAGATTTTTGGAACCTGTTTTTGTGAGATGGAAAAGCTCATCAAGATTTGCAATACTCATTCTATCCTCAGGATCTGCAATATTTTCCCAAATAGGTAATGGAGAACCTCGATATCTATTTCTTGCCACATTCCAGTCTGGAGCAGAAGCAAGCCCATTTACAAATCTATTTTTTACTGAAGCAGGCATGAAATTGATTTGCTCTGCATCAGCTCAAGTCTGAGCATTCATCTCTTTTTCTTTGATAAATCGGCTCGACATTGCCTTGTAAATAAGAGGAGTTTTACATCTTCGACAATGAGGATAAGAGTGATTGATTGACTCAGCCTTCACCAATTTTCCTGCAGATTTAAGCTGCTCAATAATCGCTTTATTTGAGTCCATCACTTTCATCCCTGCAAAGTCTGGCACAAGATCTGTAAAGGTTCCATACTCATCTACTGGCATAAAGATCCAATCCCTTGCAAATTCTCAACCAAGCTTTTCTGCAACGGCTCAAAAATCCACCTCTCCAAAACTTGGTGCAATATGTACAATTCCTGTTCCGTCTTCGGTAGTTACAAAATCCCCAGAAAGAAGCTGAAAAAACTGATCCTTATATTGAGCATCGATCTGAGAGTTTTGGACATAAGGGAAAAGAGGCTGATAAGTCAGATTTTTAAGCTCTTTTCCTTTTTGACGATAGATGAAACGATATTGATCTGGCGATTTAAAATATTTTTTCAAAAGTTTTTCTGCCATCACAAAATACTCTTGAGAAGCAGGATCATAAACAGTAATATAATCAACATCTTCTCAAATTGCTAGATATACATTACTTGGTAAAGTCCAAGGCGTTGTTGTCCATGCAAGGAAATTGAAATTTCACTCAATAAGTCCTTTTTCTTGAGGATCAAGGACATTTCTAAAGAGATGAAAATCAATAAAATCATGAGTTAGTTCTTTCTCATCATCGATAATATTTCCTGCAATATTAAGACAGAAACCAAGAGCATTTTCAGATTTTTCTTCTTTTACCCAGACAAGTGCGCTGTGTTTATCTTGTTCTTGAATAGTTGGAGTTCCTTCTGTTGTAAGTTCAAATCGATGTACCCTATATGGCTTTCCGAGATGCACGATTTTTACGGCTCCGAGATAAGCTTTTTCTTCAACATCTACTCCTACTTCCTCTTTCATTTCTCTCTTGAGTGCTGAGATAAGAGATTCTCCTGCTTCAACCTTTCCTCCAGGGAAAAATCGGAGATTTTCCTTGGCATGATGTACCATAGCATAAGCTCATTCCTCGTTTTTGAGTACTCCTGCCACTACATCTACAAAACCATCTTCAGAAGTCTCATAACCTGCAGTATTTTTATTGAAAAGTGAAAATTTGACTGTAATAGCAGTATCTTGACGATCTTCATATCCTTCTGAAATTTCATTGTTTGCAAGCGGTGTTGCACAACTTGGACAATACCCTTGTACCTTAAAGCCTTTATAAACCTTATTTTGACGATAAATAGAAGAAAAGCAGTACATTACGCTTTCCATAAAATCCAAATCCATTGTAAAATAAGGATTCTCGATATCTGCCCATCTTCCTGTATGATCTACAAACCAATGCCAATCTGTATTAGTCTGATTTACATATGCTCTACACTTTTCAACAAAAGTCTCAATTCAGATTTTTTCTTCGATATCCTTTTTTCCATCGATTCCGAGAGCCTTTTCTACAGCCTTCTCTACTGGTAGCCCGTGACAGTCCCAACCTCGTTTTCTCTTTACCTGATATCCTCTCATCGCCATATATCTAGGAAGAACATCCTTGATACTTCCCGCCAAAAGGTGCCCGTAATGAGGGGTTCCACTTGCAAACGGAGGTCCATCAAAAAAACGGTACTGAAGCTGATCGCTCTTTTCCTCAATAGATCTTTTAAAAGTATTATCTTTCTTCCAAAAGGCAAGGATTGACTCCATAAGTTCAAGATTTGACATCAAATAATGCATAATAATCTAAAGTCTAACTTTGTTTATAAAAAAACACAATGCTTTTTCAAGCTAAAGAAAAGAAAAATCAGAATTTAAAGATTGATCAAAATCAGAAACAGTTTTTTTTATTTTTTAAGGAGCACCTGTTTTTATTTCCTTTTAAAAATGATAAAGAAGTAGAGGAATGATTACAAAAAGCTTACTTATATTTTTTTCAATTTTTAAAAACAGGCTAAAAATTCTTTTTTTGGGGATATTTTAGCAAAAAATCACTTGCATATTTGGGCAAAAAATATAAAAAGAACTTTGGTTTTATCCCCTTATAAACAAACGATGACACAAAACGAAAAGACTCTCGGGCAAAAGGTAGATGAAATGACTAATAAGATATCAGAAGTAAGTTCAGAACTTGGAGAGAAACTTGAAAGCTCAAAAAAAGAAACTCAAAAAATTGCTCATGGAGTTGAAAAGTGGCGAGTTCATGCTAGTATCGAAACTCGCATTACAACTATTGTTGGTGCTCTATTGATTGCAGTTGCATTTTGGAACTTGAGAATGATCCTTTGGCAGCTCTTGCTCTTAACATTGGGTATTCTCTCTATAACTGGAGTTTTCAATAGTTTTGTAAATGACGCTCTAGAATTTCTTAGAGATAAGCTTAATGCACAAGCAAAAAAATCAACTCCAAAGAAAGAAGAATCTGAAAAATAATTCAGGTTATTAAAACTTTTTTTGACACACAACTCCCCCTTTTATAAAAGGGGTTTTGTGCTTAAAATTTATATCAGTTTTACCTAGAAAGGGAATGACAAGCGAGGAGAAAAAAACACTCAAAGAAAATATTTTTAAGTTGGTTATTGGAATAATCCTATTAACAACTTGTTTTATTTATCTAGGTCAAAATCGCGCTGAAAAGATTGCACTCTATTCAAGCTTTGATCTTATTTTTCAAAAAATTGAAGTAGCTTACTTTAATATTTTGGGGAAAGACGGAGCTCTCCTTGACCAAAAGTACAATTTGGAAAAACAGTATTTAGACTTAATTCATCTAGCCGAAGAGAAATGATGTTCTAATACTCAATTTCTCCTAGACCTAAACACCACTTACCAAAACCTTCTCTCCGAATGAAAAGAAAATATAGATCAATATATTGCTAGATATACTCTTCTAGGAAGCGACTTTCAAATGCAATTAGAAAGCGATAATTGCGGAGCATAACTTTTATTTGAAATAAACGAGCATGAGAATAGGAATTGATATTGATGAAGTACTCTGCGAGACGATTGACTATGTATTAGCATTTCAAAACTACAAAATTGCTGGGATTCCGATCAAAAGATCAGATTTTACTGACTATTATATCAAAAATATCTCTTGATTTGAGCACTTAGATCAAGAAACAACGATTAGTTTTTTTTATGATGCGATTAATGCTCTAGGAGAGGATCTATGAGCCCTTAAACCTGTGCAATGAGCATTACAAGCACTAACAAAAGCTAAAAAATCCTGACATCAACTCTATGCAATCACAGCGAGATGAGATAATGTAAAAACTGCGACTCTTGAACGAATCAATCAACACTTCCCTGATCTTTTTGAAGAGGTGATTTTTTGTAATTATCATGAAGCGAATAAGATCAGCAAAGAAGAGGTATGCAAAAATTTAGGGATTCAAGTTTTTGTGGAAGATAATTTACACTATGCGCAGGCTCTTGCACAAGAGGGCATCAAGTCTTTTTTGCTGGCTAAGGAGCGAAATACGACCTTTAAAGCTGAAGAAAATCCAAACATTTTCAGAGTAAAGAACCGAGATGCTGTGGACTTTGATAAAGTTATATGAACAAATAATTCTGCTAAAAAATACTATCTAACGACTGCGATTCCTTATATGAACTGAGCTCCTCATGCTTGACATGCACTAGAAATTGTACAAGCAGATACACTTGCAAGAATGCAGAGATTTATTGGTAAGGAGGTAGTATTTCAGACTGGAAGTGATGATCACGGAATGAAGAACCGAAATACTGCGGCAAAAGAAGGACTCGAAGTAAGGGAATTTATCAAAAAAAATGCTCAGCTTTTTTTATCTCTTTATAAACAATTAGATATTAGCTATACTGACTTTATCCATACTAGTGATGAACAAAAGCATTATCCATGAGCCCAACTCATGCGAAAAAGGCTTCAGGAAGCAGGTGATATCTATAAAAAATCTTATACAGGGCTTTACTGTGAGGGATGCGAAGCTATGAAACTTGAAAAGGATTTAGTCGATGGACACTGTCCTGATCATCCAGGAAAGCAGCTTCAAGAGATTCAAGAGGAAAACTATTTTTTCCGCCTCTCTAAATATAAAGATCAAATCAAAGATCTAATTGAATCGGACGAATATCGTATTGAACCGGAAATAAGAAAGAATGAGATTCTTGCATTTTTGGAAAAAGCAGAGGATGTTTCCTTTTCTCGTCAAAAAAACAAAATGCCATGGGGAATTCCTGTACCATGAGATGATGAACATGTGATGTATGTATGGTGTGATGCATTAACTAACTATATCACTGGGCAAGGATTTGGCAGAAACGATGATTGGAAAAAGTCTTGGCCAGCAGATTTGCATATTGTAGGAAAAGATATTTTGAGGTTTCATGCGGCTTTTTGGCCTGCAATGCTCCTGAGTGCAAAACTACCATTACCAAAAGCCCTATTGGCCCATGGGCATCTCACGCTCAATGGAGAAAAGATGTCAAAATCCACTGGAAATGTAATAGACCCTAGTGAAGTGATTGAAAAATACGGTAGAGATGCATTTGTATTCAACCTGCTCTATGATGTATCACTCAATGCTGATGGAGACTTTTCAGTTTCAAGGCTAGATAATGTGTATAATAGTATGCTGATCGGAGCCTGGGGGAATCTGGTAAATAGAGTAATTAGTCTCTGTAAAAAATATGGAATTGAGAAAGGAATTGCTCATAGCTCTATCGAAAAAGAATGGGAAAATCTGACTCAAAATCAGGATTTTGAAACTTTTTTTGATACTATTGATCAAAAGTACCTACAAAATTTTGATCTTCAAGGCTATTTGCAAGAATGGTACAAATATGTTCAAGCCGCAAATGAACTGATCACCAAAGAGGAACCTTGGAAAAAATACAAAGATGAATCTACAAGAGAACAAGCAATTCAGACTTTGGAATTTTTGCTTTATGTGGTGAAGAATTTAAGTATTTTGTCCGCACCTATCTTGACTCAAGGATTTGACAAGATGAAAAATATTTTGGGATACGAGGAGATGAAACAAATTGACACTAGCAGAGATCTTGATCCTGAGCTAGTAGGCAAGGCGCTTAAAACAAGAGAATTCACAGTAAACCTTGAGCCAGAAATCCTCTATCAAAGAATTGAGAATTAATAAGGTTGAGATAAAAATGAGAAATGCTGATTAAATTCAGCTTTTTTCTTTTTTTAGAGGAAAAGAAATTTGCTTTTTATCGAGGGAATCAATATAATTGGGAATGTTTATCTCCTAATTTTCTCCATCTATGTCAGAACTAGAACAAGGAAGTATTAAAGACCATGGACATCTCAGACCAGATCAAATCCCTGAAGATGAATATTTTATGGATATTACCCGTGTGGTCGGGGAAAAATGAACCTGCTCTCGTGGAAGGAGTGGATGCGTGATCGTTAGGAAAGGGAAAATTATTTCCACCTGATTTGTGCATGCACCAGAAGGAAGTCCTAGTTGCGATCAACTAGAAGAACATCAAATGCGAACCATCACTAAGGATAACTGAGAAACCACTCAACATTGTATGAGAAATTGCTGTGCAGAACTTAGCGCAATCTGCTCGGCAGCTCGTCAAGGGATTAAACTTGATGGAGCAACCCTCTATACCAAAATGACTCCCTGCTATGTAAGACACTGTGCTCATTTAATCGTAAGTAGTGGAATCAAAAGAGTGGTCTGCGAAAAACATTTTCATGACGCAAAACTTAGCGAAGAACTTCTGAAAAATGCTGGAGTAGAGCTATGTTATTTGGAAGATGGTATTGAAAATTATACCGCAGACAAGAATGGGAAATAGATCAAAAGTCTGAATCGTTCAACTAGAGTATTGTACAAAGACAATATAGCTTTCATCTGGTATGACATACTTTAACGCTACATTATAAATCCTTTTTTAGAATCTTAGTAAAAAACATGTCTAAAATGAATAATAAGGAAAAGTTTTTACTCACTCCCTCTCAAATCAAACAATTAGTACATAATGATTTTTATAGTAAAATCACCTCTCAGCTCCAAGATGCTCTTATTATGAATAATCTGATCTACAGTAGAAGTGGAAAAGATTCTATTGGAGAACTTTCTTTTGATGAAAAAGATATAATCCAAGAAACAAAAGATACGTCTGAATCTCAAAGAGACCCTGTAGATGTAAGTGGTGACCTCACTAAAATTGATATTCTCAAAACTAAAGATCAGCTTTTTCATTTCATAGACGAATACTGAGATATGGATAGTGAAGAGAAAATAAAGATAAAGGCTGCTATCAGGGAATTTATCTACGAAAGATTTCTCAAACCTCAAAAAGAGCTCAAAAAGAAAAGGCTTAATAAAACTCTCAAATACGATTATTTTAAACATAATAAAAAACTCGCAGAGGAAAAAGCTGAAGAAAGATGATACCGTCCAGAACAAAAAGAACTTTATAAAAATATTAGCTACATTCTTTCTGGTATTTTATACAAACAATCCCATAACTTTCTCAATGAAAATGGAGAAGTTAATGAAGAAGGATTAAAATTTATTGCAAAGGTATTTCTAAGAGCGATTAAACATATTCATACACTAGAATCTTCTAAGGGAGTTCATTACATCTTTCACGATGGAGATTTTCACTTTTTGAGAGTAGAAAACGGAGATGGAAGTCCAAAAGTAGCTACGTTTGATCATTATATTAGAGCAATCATGTATCTCATGAATCAGGATTGATTGAATCCTTTTGGAAAAAATGGATCGGATGGACAAAGAGAATGGAATAATTCAAAAAATAGTTTTCTCAATAATCTTTACAAAACCCTCTCTTATACTGAGGAAACAAAAAAAGAAAGTTTCCCAGATAAAGAGAGCATTCATTACAACCTCAATAATCAATGGGTAGAAGCTCATAAAGAAGATACTGCATATTCACAATACCGAATCCCTGTCAATAGATACAAAACTGAGGCTTCAAGAATCAGTAAACTTGCATCTAAGTGAATCGGTTCTATCACTGATGAATCTGGCTTAAGATCAACCTATTATGGTGACAACAAAGATAAAGAACAAATATTTGACCATATTGATACAGTCAGTATGAATTATTTTGGTGATATCAAAAATACTCCAGGTATTACCATCCGTTCAATCTCAACCGTAGGAAAATGAAAATTTATCAGTTCTGATCAGGAAAATGATCTTATAAATAAACTTAGAGGATTTTTTTCAGACCTCCCAAATGATCAAATACCAGAAATTGGGAAAAGACAAAAAAAAGCTGAATGACAAGATCTTTTACCTCTTATTGAAAAGGTTGCTCAATCTAGCCTTAATATGCCTCTTTCTCCTGCTCAAAAACGCGCATATGAACTTGCAAGTGATAAAATTGCAAGAGGAAGCAATGGGGACTATCAAGATTTTAAACTAGTAATTAATCTTGAAATTGATAAAAATGAATATCAAAATGAGGAACATCTTTATCCACTAATTCAAGATGAGGCAAACAAAGCACAAAAAACTATTACCCTATCCCAAGAGATTTCTTTCTATCCAATAGACAATGATCTCAATATGGGGAACCATCATTTCCTTGATCTTGAGAAAAAAATTGATACAAGAGTGAGCAACATGAATGACTCTAAACTCGGTAAAAGTATCAGCCTTGACAGACTAAGATGGTTTGTTGAAACCACTATCAAAGATATCAGTTTTGATATTGATCTCTATGAAGAAAAAGTTAAAAAAGGCCTATTAGTCCCTCCAAGAAATGACAATTACAAATATCTAGAGATTGATGGGAAAAGAATCAGCCTTAAAGATCTTATTTCTAGAAATGCCGCAAATTCAGAGAGATTTGATGATTTAATTTGTCATGTTATCAATTATTTTATCAAAGGCAATAAACTTGTGTATAGCAATATGGAGAATACTTGCCACTTTTGATTGGTTAGTCCTGATATCCTTCATAGAGAACGTGGAAGCAAAAGTAGAAGATTTACTATTCCAAAAGTTTTGAAAAATATTGCACTTACTCGTCATAATCAAGATCCTAATGAGAGCGAGAGCTTTAGTTTTTATCAAGAAGGAGTCAATGATACCAGTCCAAACTTTGCAACAGTAAGTTTTAAGGATCTCAATAAACTCTGCAAAATTGAAAATAACATCAAAAAAAACCAAAGATCTCAAGTAAATAAAACAGTCTCCGATTAAAAATTTTACTTTTATAAAATAATTAAAATGTATGAGAGAGAGACAACCCAGTTCTCAACAGGGCTTTTACGCTGGTAGAGATGTTAATTGTGGTGATTATCATCGGTATTTTGAGTGCTGCAATCTTACCAAAGCTCACAGGCTATATGGCAAGAACTAGAGATTTGCAAAGGCATATGGATCTGAGAAATATCGCTACTGCGATTGAACTGTACAAATCGAACAAGGGAAAATGGCCTGAAATTTATGATAAAAACAACAAAGTAATCTCTGACTTTGCCTGAAGAGTCACATGGCTGTTATGAATCAAAGAATATATCAAGAGCTTTCCTAAAGATCCTAGTAACTTATTTGTGTGAGAGATGATGCATCCTGATCATCGAAGAGGTAGGACAAAGCAAAACTTTCTCGGTGATGGAGATTATCTTTATTTATCTATAAGAGATGTAGGTAGCCTACTTGAGGCCAATGGTGCTCTTCTATTTGCAAAGGTAGAAACTCCTGAATATGCAAATTATATCAAAGTTCACTCAAATAAAGTAGTTGGACCGGACATCACTTCCTTAGGAGGGGTGTTTTATGGGGGGAATTACAATCCGATAACAAGAGGCTATCCTCTCGTACCACCATATGTTCCTTCCAATATTTTTCTCTTTTGTACGAAAATTAGCAAATCTGACAAGCCTTCCATGACAAAAAATGAGGATGGAACTATAAATTGTACTTACTCAGATGTGAAACAACTTTATTATATTGTTAAGATTCAATAGCTTTATACATTTTATCTCTATATATGATATACTACAATGAAAAAACTAAAGATAAGAACCTGATTTTGAAAGATTTCAGAGAGGGGGGGGGGAGACCTTAGTTCTCAATAGGGCTTTCACGCTTGTAGAGATGCTTATCGTAGTGATTATAGTGGGTATTCTGAGTGCTGCGATCTTGCCCAGACTCACTGGCTACATGGCAAGGACTAGAGACCTTAAAAGACAAACAGACCTCAGAAATATCGCCGCAGCGATCAACATGTACATATCAAACAAAGGGGAAATTCCTCTAATATGAACCAATAATGGAAAACTTCACCCAACAGACAGAAACCACCGATATGCATGAAATGCAAGCCAAATTATCGGACTTACAGAATATATAAATACGATCCCAAAAGATCCCAGTAACTTATGGGTATGAAATATCATAACCGACAATTCAGTACAGAATTCACATCGTCGTCTCTTCGCAAAACCACTCCTCAAAAACAGTGAATATCTCTATATGACAACAAAAAAAACTGAAGAAGAAATAACTCCGAATGGGGCTCTCTTATTTGCCAAAGTAGAAACTCCAGAATATGCAAACTATATCGTAGCTCGAGAAAATTGAGTATTAAGATCTCCTCAATCTCAGTTAGGAAGTCTCTTCTACTGGACAAACCACTCTCCAAATATCGCTTTTGCATTACCAAATAAAATAGAACCTAATAGTCTCTATTTTTGTACAAGCGTAAAAAAGGCTGATACACCTGCTATGAACAAAAAAGATGATGGAACGGTAGAGTGTACTTACTCAAATCCAGAACAACTCTACTATATCGTTAAAGTAGCAGAATAAAAAAGAGAAGTCTGACTCCTCTCTTTTTTTCATTTTATTGATCTTTTCCTTTTCTTTTTATTGCAAATAACTATACTCAAAAAGATTATTTTAGACAAAAAATATCAAAAAATGTCAGCTCATAAACTCGTAATCAAAGATGCTCTCTGGCAATTATTTGGGAGAATTATCAGTGCACTCTTTGGCTTTGTAATAACAAAAATTATCGCTTCCTACCTTGGACCACTCAGATACGGAGATTATGGGACAATTTTTAGATTTTTTGCATGGTGGACGGCTTTAGTCGATTTTTGAATTTATGTACTCGCGGTAAAAAGGCTTGGAACAATAAAAGCCGAATCGGAAGAAAACCAAGATCAAAAATCTGATTTTTCAGCTAATTCTCCTTTAGGAGTAGAATATGGTAAATTTGTTGGAACAAGAATTTTCTTAATAGGAGTAATCTATACTCTAGCAATTATCGTTGCATACCTGATCCCAGCATATACGAGCAATCCATTCATCATACGAGGACTACCATTTGCGATGTGTTATTCGGCAAGTAATATGTATGCAGGAATCCAACAGCTCCCACTCCAAATTTTTCGAAAGATGAAAAGACTGACTCGATCGTTGATTATCGCAAGACTTTCACAGTTAGTGGTACTTTTACCAGTGGTTTATTACTTTTTCTCAGAAATAGACTTCACAACTAATCAGGCTCCAACAGTAGCAATGGTTGCAGCATTTGCTCTTGTTATTTTCTCTGTTGTTGCAAGCTCTCTAGGACAAAATGTAGAAATGCACCTTCGTACAAAGGATCTCCTCCCTCTCAAAATCAGATTTGATTTCTCCTTTATCAAAAATCTCCTCAAAAACAATCGAAAATACGGATTCTCCTACTTCTTCAGTAGTTTTCATACCCTCTTGGTATTGATGTTCTTGGGATGGTTTTTCCCAACTTCTGGGGGTTTTAAATATGCTGGAATTTGGGCTTTAGCACTCAGCTTAATAGAGATCTTGCTCATCATCCCATCATCACTGGGAAATAGCTTACTCCATAAAATCCCAAAATATTCGATAGAAAACAAGAAAAAAAGCCTTGGAAATCTGATGCTCTTGGTGGGATTCCTCGGTCTTTGGATTGCAATGAATTTTTGACTCTTTGCATCTGACATCATTCCAATTGTCTCCTCAAAGGAATTCTTAGGAGTATGGTCTGACACTTCTCACCGATGATCTGATCAGGTCTTACCATTCTTGGGAATCGTTCTTTTTATGAGCTTTATCAAGCAAGTTTACAATTACACCTTTGTTGCACTTGATCAGCAAAACAAACTCTTTAGCATCAATGGAATCGGAGTGCTTATCTGATGTATCATCTGAATCTTTTTAATCCCTCGCTATTGACTTTTTGGAGGGGTAATTACCCAGCTTTTCATCGAAGCATTCTTTACGGGAGGGGCAATTTTAATAGGAAAAATAAAAAATCTGACTCCAAAAATTAGTCTCCCTCTTCTCATCAGACTTTTCTTCTGATTATTGATTAGTGGGATATTCTGAATCCTCTTACAAAAGATGCTCTCACCTTACCTAAACCTCTGAAGAATCTTTGCAAAATTGCATTGAGACTTCTTGATCATTGCTAGTATGGTTAACGCTTTACTCCTTGCGCTCATCTATCATCCTATCAAGAAAGTTGCAAAAGGACTCACTCAAGAATAAGCACTTTATCTCATCAAAAAGAACAATGTTCAAAACGATTTTGAGAAACTCTGTAAATATCCTCTTCCAAAATCCAAAAATCATTAGACTTGCACTAATGACATTGGTCTTTTTCTCTATCGTGAGAATGTACTTTATCGTCTATTATTTCAATACCTTTCTCATCTATAAATACGAGAGTGGAATTCAGCTTTCTGATGCTTTTATCTATATTCTCGACAAACTCAACAATCAAGGCCTTATGATGACCATAATCCTTATCGCAATTGTAATTGTTGGATATTTATGGCTCCACCCTATCGGAGATGCATCAATTGTTTCAGCCCTAGAAAATCCTGAACAATCAACCTTCAAATCTTTCATTAAAGGATCTGGAAAATTTTTTCCAATGCTTGAATATAGTGGACTTTCTACACCATTTGGAATGTTTACTTTTCTTACAGCAGTACTGAGACTTTACCTAATGGATGTTTACGACAATATTTTTGTAGATATGGTAATTGGGATACGAGGGCTTATAGTAGTTTTCTCAAGTGTTTGCCGATCCTATGCTAGAATCATTATCGCAACAGAATGAGGAGCTGTCTTTGATGCGATAAAAAAAAGCACCGTCCTCGCAATCTCAAATCTTGGACTTTCCCTAAAACTTATGGTCATAGAGGTGCTTTTACTATTAAGATTTTTGATTATCTGAGCTCTTATTGTAGGAATTCCTGTTTTAATGATTAGTATTGCTGTACGATTTGATGCTATTTCAAATCCTATCGTAGAAAACATTATCCGAACTGTCGCAATACTCCTTCTTCTTTTTCTCGCCTACATCAACTGTATTGCAGAAGCCTTCTTTCTTACCTACTGGCATCAAGCATATAAAGCCATAAAATAAAAAATAACAAAATTTGAAATCAGATTTTTTAGCTCGTTTACTTTTTGAATGCGATACCTCAGAGTCCAAAACCTCACAAAAAGCTATACCGCGCGCCCAATCATTGATGACCTTTCTTTTTCCCTTGATAAAGGACAAAAGGTTGCTCTTGTAGCAAAAAATGGAGGTGGGAAGACTACTCTACTCAAGCTTATTATGAATCAACTTGACAAAACCGATGGAACCGTTGAACGAAGAAAAGGACTAAAAATCTGATACTTATCTCAAGATTTTCACTGAGACCTTGAACTATCTGTACTGGACTACCTCTTTAGTCAAGGAGATAACAGAGGACAACTAATAAAACAATACGAAGCATCCCTCGAAAATCCCCAGTCTCTCTCTCCTGATCAGATGAACGATCTTCTTATTCAACTTGAATCACTCCAAGCTCGAGATTATGAATCCAAGGTACAAACAATTATCTCTCGTCTTAATCTCAACTGATTGCTCAGTCAGAAACTCAGCACCCTTTCCTGATGAGAACTCAAAAGAGTTCAGCTTGCAAAAATTCTTATCGACGAACCAGAGATGCTAGTCCTTGACGAACCAACCAATCACCTCGATCTCCAAATGATTGAATGGCTGGAGAACTTCCTCAAAACTCAGACTTCAACTCTTTTTATGATTACCCATGATAGATATTTTCTTGAATCAGTCTGCAACCATATTCGAGAGCTTGACCGTGGAAAACTCTATCAATATCCCGGAAATTATTCTTATTTCCTTGAAAAACAAGCCGAAAGAAAAGAAAACGAAGGTATAGAAATGGAAAAGATGAGACAACTCCTCAAAAGAGAACTCGCCCGAATTCGTAAAGCACCGAGAGCCAGAGCAACCAAACAACACTATAGAGAAAAGGAATTTTATAAACTCGAAGCAAGCTACGATTCTCGTAAAGATCTTATAAGATCTGAAACTTGAAGTCTCGATATTCCTCTTCAAGAAAGAAGACTCGGAACTAAAATCCTAAAAGTCAAAAATCTACAAAAACAATTCTGATCAAAATCCATCGTTAATCACTTCACCTACGATTTTAAACATGGAGAAAGAATAGGGATCATCTGAAAAAATTGAGCTGGAAAATCGACATTTATCAATATGCTCCTAGGACTCGAACCAAACGACAAAGGAGTTATTGAAACCGGGGAAACAGTTGTTTTTGGATACTATCAACAAACTCAAATCTCTTTTCCAGAAAATAAAAGAGTTATTGATATCATTAAAGACATCAGCGAATACCTCATCTTAGGAAACGGAGAAAAACTCTCAGCATCACATCTCCTCGAAAAATTTCTTTTCCCGATGCAGCAGCAATTCACCTTTGCAAATAGTCTCTCTTGAGGAGAAAAAAGGAGACTCTACCTCCTTACCGTTCTGATGAAAAATCCAAATTTTCTCGTCCTAGATGAACCTACAAACGACCTTGATCTCCTCACATTAAGAGTCCTTGAAGATTTCCTACTACAATTTAAAGGTTGTCTGCTTATTGTTTCTCATGATCGCTCATTTATGGATCGTTTGGTAGATCATCTCTTCGTCTTTGAATGAGAAGGAGTGATCAACGACTTCCGAGGAACCTATTCAGAATGGAAAAACGATCAGGACACTAAAAAAACAGAAAAAAAACCTGAATCTATTCAAGATAACAATCTAGATCAGAATTCTAATACTTCAACAGAAAAACAAAAAAAACTCTCCTATCAAGAAGAAAGAGAACTTGAAAAACTTATTAAAGATCTCGAACTTCTCGAAGAAGAAAAAGAGCAAATCAACCGCATTTTTGACAACAAAGATCTCCCTTATGATGAAATTGCATTACTGTCCGAGCATCTCGGAAACATTATCAAACAGATCGAACAAAAAGAAAGTAGACGATTTGAGCTCTTAGAAAAACAACAATAAAATCAAACTCCTCTATAATACCTAGAATAAAAACTTCAATATCAGATTTTTATTTCTCTATTATACCAATCATGATTATTACTCTTGGATGAAAAGCCTGAAGTGGAAAAGGAACCGTTTCCAAATTACTTGCCGAAAAACTCGGATATACCATCATCTCAATTGGCTCTCTCAAAAGACAGCTTGCTGAAGAAATGGGACTTTCGATCTCAGAATTTAATGCATTAGGAGAGAAACCTGAAAATCAGCACGAATTTGACCTCAAATACGAAGAATATCAAAAAAATCTCCCACTAGAGAGTAAAGTAATTCTCGAAAGTAGATTATGATTCCTTTGTCAGCCCCATGCATTCAAAGTTTTCCTTGATATCGAAGATGAAGTAGCTTCACAGAGAATCTTAGAAGATAACAGAACAACAGATACCTTCAGTAACCACCAACATGCACTTGAAATCACCAGAGCAAGAAATCATAATGATCAAGCCAGATATCTTAAGCTCTACAATATAGATCTTCGAGATACCTCGCATTACGACTGCATTATTGATACCTCTTATCTGACACCTGAAGAGGTGGTAAATAAAATATTAGAACATTTTGAGCAGCACAATAAATAGAGACCTCCGCTTGAGTCTCTTTTTTTAAAAATATAAAATCTGACTTATTTTCTCTTTATTTTTGAGTCATAGATTTTATTCAAAAAAAATCTTGTAAAAGAAAACAGGATAACTATACTGAAATTGTTTTATATATACCTAGATAAATATGACACATAAAAAAGTAATTATTGTAGGTTCTGGACCTGCAGGGCATACTGCAGCTATTTATGCAGGAAAAGCCCTATTAGAACCATTAATGTTTGAAGGATTTATGGCAGGAGGAATCGCCGCTGGGGGACAACTCACAACTACGACTGTTATTGAAAATTTCCCTGGATTCCCAACAGGAATTGATGGTTCTGAACTCATGATGCACATGAGACAACAATCACTCAATTCTGGAGCACAAATCCAGACACTTACTGTAGATTCAGTAGACTTGAGTAGTAAACCATTCAAAGTGAATGTCGGAAATGAAACCTATACTGCAGACACACTCATCATCGCAACTGGAGCCACAGCCAAGAGAATGGGAATCAAAGGTGAAGCCGAATTTTGGCAAAAAGGAATCTCTGCTTGTGCAATTTGTGATGGAGGGCTCCCAATCTTTAGAAATAAAAAAATCGTAGTAATCTGAGGAGGAGATGCAGCTATGGAAGAAGCGATTCACCTCACCCACTTTGCCAGTGAAGTAGTAGTTTTGGTAAGAAGAGATGCACTTAGAGCTTCAAAAGCTATGCAAGAAAGAGCTCTCAATAACCCTAAAATCACCTTTATGCGAAATACTGAGGCAGAAGAAGCTCTCGGAGACAAATTCCTAACTGGAGTATCTGTGATCAATAATAAAACAGGAGAAAAAAGTCTGATTGAATGTTCTGGTCTTTTCTACGCTATCGGACATCAGCCAAACACATCATTCCTCAATGGACAACTTGAACTTGACGAAGCTGGATACATCAAAACTCAACCTGGAACTACTCAAACAAGTGTTGCTTGAGTATTCGCTGCTGGAGACGTACAAGACAAAAAGTATAGACAAGCGATTACCTCTGCAGGAAGTGGATGTATGGCTGCTCTCGAAGCCGAAAAATACCTTCAAGAACTCAACTAAAAAAAGAAAATACCCTGATTGCAATATCAGAGTATTTTTTTATTTATAAATAGTTATAACAAACACAAAAGCGCAATAACCTAATTGCCCTCAACTAAAGAGAGAAAAAACTGCTTCCCACTGATATTCCACCTCACCATAGGGATTAAAAATCCTCCCTTCTCTTGATAGACAATCTCTCCCCTATTTAAATTTTGCATATAAGAAGCTATAGCATTCTCATAAAGTCAGATTTTTGAAGCATTTTGGAGCAAAGTCTCAATACCTACTACAGGATATTTACTCACCTCCCAAGACTCAAAACTATAATTATCAATTGATAATATCTGCTCTGATCTAAGATGATATTGAATCTGCACTCCTAACATCCTTCATTGCTCATCATAGATCAATTTTTCATTAAAAATCCTAGGAATAAATGCAGATATAACCTCTCAAGTTATCGGACTATCAATATTAATCTGCCCATAATGCTCAAAAGATAACCCTAAATTCTGAAGTTGACTCTTAATATTCTTTTTTATTGCTTTCTCAGAAGTAGCAAAGTTATCTTTTGCTGATAAACGAGTTCCATTCTCATAAGTCATTGATAACTTTCTCAAATCTAGATCAAGCGATACTTGCATCGATCAAGATCCAAAAGTCAGACTTTTTAGCTTTTTTTCAGCAAATTTATCTCGTCTTAATGCAGGGAGATCAAGAATCTTCATAAGCGTTGACAAAGATTCGATAGACTGATCAACTCTTTTGGCAACAGACAGCGTTTTAGGTAAACTTGGGAAGTTCTCCTTTTTAATGAGAAAGTATTCCCCAAAATCTCCTGTTCACAATAGATGATTTTCCTCTCTGATTGTACTTGCCTTATTTGTTCAAGAAAAAGTTCAAAAAGCCTGATCTCCTGTCATTGAAAAAACCTTCGGATTGGAGAAAAATCTTGGAATCTTATTGATCGTCAAAAAACCAAGAAGAAAGGCAAAAATTCCAATTCCTCAAACTACACAGGCTCCAAACAAATAATACTTAAAATGATATACATAATAAGCAAAAAATCTAGGATTATGAGCTTTTTTTAACTGAAGTTTTGCTTTGAGCTTGAGATTGAGCTGTGCAAAATAATTCTCCTCACTTGACTTATCTGCGATTACAGACTCATATTCTTTCCAAATTCTCTCAGCCTGTTCCTTTGCCATCTGCAAAAATGTGGCTTCATCAGTGTCACTGAGTCCTCCTTCTATCGTCCATAAATTAAGCAAAAAATCCATCGTTTGCAAATGAAGAAACTGACTCAAACTCTGATTTTTATTTGTCTTTTGATAAAAATAGGACCAAAGTTCTTCATTCACAGCATCAAATAGCGCTCAAAAAGCTGAATACTTTCCACGTGCGAATGCTTCAATTTTGTTTTGTAGCTTTTGTGCCATCTTATCAAGATCCTAGAATAAAACACTCTTAGATTAGGGATTCTTTCTCATATATCAAGAGAAATCAACAAAAAAGAGAGCAACAAGCTCTCTCTATCTTTTTAAAGGAAAATTTCTCTTGGTTTCGCTCAATCCTGAGGTCAAACAACTCATCTTTCTTCAAGAGCATCCATAATTCTCGCTGCTCTCCCAAAACCAATATTAAGCTTTCTCTGAAGCATCGTTGCAGAGGCCTTTCTCGTCTCGGAAATAACCGCAATCGCTTGATTGATCAACTCATCATCAGAGCCTCATTCACCTACAGAGAAACCTCACTTACTTGATTCAACTTTCGCCTCCAATGCAGCAACAATCTCTGGATGATAAATATCCTCTTCAGTCAGATTTTGCATATATTTATTCTTAAGCTGTTCCACTACTCTTTCGATCTCCTCTGTAGAAACAAAAGGAGCCTGAATTCTGATTGGAAATTTTGTACTTGGATCCATATAGAGCATATCTCCTTTTCCTACGAGATCTTCTGCTCCTTTACGACCCAAAATCGTTCTACTATCAATCTCACTTACCACACCAAAAGCAATTCTGGTTGGAATATTCGCCTTAATCATACCCGTAATAACATTTACTGAAGGTCTCTGAGTAGCCAAGATCAAATGGATTCCAATCGCTCTTGCCTTCGCTGCAAGACGGTTAATACAGTTTTCAACTTCCTTTTTATTGGCAGCACTTGAAATCATCATATCCGCCATTTCATCAATGATAATTACGATACGATACATTTTTTCTTTAGATTCAGCAAGCATTTTCTCATTATATTCATCCAGATTTTTTACTCTTTCCTCTTTCAAAATAGTATATCTTCTTTCCATCTCTTCTACTGCCCATTGCAAAAGCTTGATTGCCTTTCCACTTTCAAATACAATCGGCGCCAAAAGATAAGGCAAACCTGAATACATCTCCAGTTCCACCTGTTTAGGATCAACCATCAAAAACTTAAGTTCTGCTGGTGTATTTTGAAACATAAGCGAAAGAATAAAATCATTTACCCCTACAGACTTTCCACTTCCTGTCGCACCTGCTATCAACAAATGAGGCATTGTTTCCAATGGTCTAATCTGCACCTTTCCATCAATTCCTTTTCACAAAGAAAGTGAAGTCTGATTTTTTTTCATCTTTTCTCCAAATTCCTGAGTCGAAAGAATATCTCAAAGCCTTACCATATTTGGCTGAGGATTTGGGATCTGAATACCGATCATATCCGTTCCCTCGATAGGAGCTAGAATACTTAATGACTTAGATTTCAAAGCAAGCTTGATATCATTTTGCAAGTTTTCAATAGCTGAAATCTTAATTCACTCTTCTGGCTTAATCTTAATCTGCACAATAGACGGTCAAATATCAAATCCCTCAATAGTAATAGGCACTCAAAATTCTGCCAACTTAATTTGCAAATCTTTTGCCTTTTCTACCAAAAATTCTTCATCAATTCTCGTATCTTTTCCCAGATTTGATTCCAATGCAGAATATTGAAAAGTCGGCTTATCGCCTGAATATTGAATGACTGGTTTTGGCTTTTTTTCTTCAATTTTCTGTTCTACTTTAGCCTTAAACATATCTTTAAATAAAGATCCTGACGCTCCAGAAGAAGTTTTTGTCTTTTCTACGATTTTCCCTGTAGCCTGAGAAACCTTCTCCATAATTGAATCTGTAGAAATATCTGAACGAGAAATCGTAATCGTAGGTCTAGAACTATCCTTTGAGTCAGACTTTTCTTCTTTCTTTGCTGGTTTTTCTGACTGCTCAATAGTAATTCTTGGCAACTTTGGAAGACGAACATTGAGTACATAAAGCAAATATAAGATCGCTCCTACAAGCAAAACTCCTACAATCCACTTTATTGCTAGGATATAGCTTCCTGTCTCATTTTTGAGTCCTCTTTCTAAGAGCCAAAGCAATGGCCAAGAAAAATATCCCCCATTTGCTGGATAATTGATGGCTTCTTGAACACTCCAAAAACGGATATTCAACTCTGCAGAAATAAGCATTAACAAAAGTCCATAATATTTAATCAAAAACTTCGCCAAATGCCCCTTAACAAGTACCAAAATACCCATTAAAATTGCCAGAGCAAAAAAGAATAAAAGTCAGATTTCCCCAAAGGCAATCCCACTATATTTGGTAAAGAAATTAAATACTGGAGAGCCTTCTGCCATCACTCTAGAAAAAAAGTACAGTACTCCGAGTACAATCATTGCCCCTCAAATATGATTTTTATTGAGGCTAAATCCTCTACTTGCAGATCTTCTTGCTTTTCTTCTCGCCAAAACCTAGACAATAATCAAATAAAACACTCAAAAGAAGCCATAAATCAGACTTCTTTTTTTGAAATTTATAGTTTAAAACTACAATACTACATTGTGATACAAATGATCGACATCTTCATCTTCATTGATCGCATCCACAATCTTCTCAAAGATTTCCAAATCCTCTCCAGACAAACTTACGTGATTATCGGCAATGTAGTGAATATCTGCTTCTGTAATATGGTATCAAAGTTCTGAAATCTGACTTCTCACAGTAATAAAATCAGACTTACTGGTTGTCACCTCTGCGACTCCATCTTCAATACTCAAATCTTCAATTGCCAATTCCATCAATTGAAGTTCCAATTCCTCTGGATTGAAAGGAGTAATTTTTTCAAGCTGCCTTCCTTTATCCTCAACAATTTCCAATATTCCATCTATAACAATCACTCCCTGCTCTTTAAACTGCCAAGCAACAGCACCAATTTCAGCCATAGATCCTCCTGCTTTTTGTAGTGCAGTTCTTACCGTTTGTGAAGTTCTATTCGTATTTGAAGTAATCGTCTTGATCAAAAGTGCAGAACCATTTGGACCATATCCTTCATAGACTACTTCTTTCATTTCTTCTCCTTCGAGCTGTCCAGATCCCTTGAGAATTGCTCTTTCGATTACATCTTTTGGCAATCCATGATACCTCGCTTTTTCCAAAACCATTTCCAAACTTGGATTCATCTTTGGATCTGCACCGTTTTTTGCAGCGATTTGAATCTTTTTACCAATAATACTATAAATTCTTGATTTTGCAGCATCTCATGAGGCTTTTTTTGCTGCAATACTATGCCATCTTCCCATTTATCTTGATATAAAAAATAAAAAACTTAATTAAATATACAGATTTTCCCTCCAATTTCTAGCAAAAAAACAGTTTTTTTACCAAATGCAAATTCCTTGAAAAAACCAGTAATATTGATAATATCACAGTACTTTACCCACCACAAAAGTGTAAAAAAATGAAAAAAATCTGATTTCTTCTTTTGTTTCTCCCTCTTGTGCAGGCATGTACTCAGTCTCATCCCACCAATATCGAATCCACAAAATCAGCTTCTCCTCTCATCTCTAGAGACCTTATGTCAAAGCCCTTGCGAAACGACAATCCCAACATCCCAAACTGCGAGCCTCTCGATCTTAAGCCAATAAAGCCGGAGGAGATCATCAATATCGATGATGCAGTAGAGAATTGTAGTTATGAGACAGGGCATATTGTTTATAATAAAAACTTATGATCAAGTGAAACACTTTTTATGAAAATAAAAATTTGGAAAAATTTTATCACTCAGCAAGATCCAAAGGCTTATGACAAAGATACAATTTGTGAATACCAAGAAAAATTTTACAATAAAATAGATGTTTATGATACTCCATCTGGTAGCAAAGATACTAACAAATCTGCATTCTTACAATTTTTATCAAAATATAAAATTCAAGAAAAGGATTTGGTTGAATATACCTCTGAATTAAATAGCATTATGCCAGACAATAATCAAAATCATTATGGCTGTAAAGAAAAAATTATTTGTAAGAAATTAATCCCCAAAACTTATGGGGGAAAATGAGATCATTATTTTTTGTTTAATTATCCAAATCCTGAAAATAATGCAAAGACAGTTATTCTTGACGATAAACAATATTCAATAGGAGATTTTAATTACTTTTCTCCATCTCTACTATTTATCAAACAATGACCACGAACTCCTTGAGAATTTAAAAAAAATAAGCTTATCGTTAGAAGATACATCAATGGACAACTACGAGATCCAAACAGAAGTAGCTATCAAGAAAAAGAAACTATCTGAACTTTTCAACTTCAAACTTGCGAAATTCCTTTATAAAAAAATCCCCCAGCATATACTGAAGGATTCTTTGTCTCTCAAATAGAGTTTCGGTTTAAGCCGCCATTGAAAATACCTGTGAAACATTGCTATTGATCTGGAGTTTATGAGCATTCATTCTGGTATCCAATCTATTGGTGCTACCAAAAATCTTTCTCAAACTCTCTTGAGTATCTCAAATCAGACTATCAAATTCAGCTTCCTGACCTTCTAACCAGCCTTTCATTTGAAGATTTTTTCTCATTTTAGAGTTAGATGCATTCACTTTTCTAGCTTCATCTTGTTCCAATCCATCTGCTACAAGAGCAAAATTTTTCTTAGGAGTGTATTCGTTTTTATTGTTCATCTTGATAATAATAAGAGATTAAAATGCCTATCTTACTAATCAGGCAAAAATGTTTTGAAATCTGAATCTTGATCTTACTCAAATGAAAAATTCAGACTTTTTTATTTTTTTCTAGAGTCTAAGTGATTTATATCAAAGAATACTTCTACAAACTAGATAGTATCCAAGATATCTTTGATAAGTGAAATCAAAACTCACTTTTTCTCTTCTCTGAGTGCTACATATTGATTATTAGTTCCCGAAATTACGGGGACAGGAGTTGGGATAGTAGTTTCTGACTGTTTTGTAGACATAAATCAAAATGCCTGTACAAGCAGATCCGCTAACTCTCCTCTAGTAATCGGTTGGGAGGTGACTCCAGCATCCAGGTTGAGTAACTTAACTCTAGCAGCTTTGGAAATGAGAGTATAAGCTTCTCACTTAGTAAGCATAGCATGAGGTACAAACACATATCCTGTAGATTGAGGACGAAGTAGAAAATCTCAAATCTCATTTGCAAGCAAATATTCCAAATGGGGAGCATAGGGCGCAAAATAGGTTGTATCATTAATTGAAGATAAATGAGTAAAATTTTTGACAACGAGTCATTTAGACTGAGAAACGGCTAAACTATTGGCAATCATAATGATTCCATCTTCACGAAGGGCCATTGCATCTGGATAGAAATTACCGTTTTTACCAGCTACTACCCCGAGCTGGGCAAGACGCATAATAGAGTCCTGATACCTGTGATTACCAATATCGTTAAAGATCTTATTAACGATACTTTTTTCCAATTGGAAAATTGCTACCAACATTTGAGCCATCTGGGACTTGGTTAAAGTTTCACCAGAAAAAGAAATCTGATTTTTGATCTCTTTTGATCCAAATGCTGGACTGAGATTGAGGGTATTGTTAATGATCTGCAATGCTTGTTTAGGAGAAATTGGCTTTTCAAGTCATATTTCGCCCAATCATTCAAGCAATCCTAGTGCATGCGCGGTATTCAGCTTTTTCAATAAAAGAGAATCTTGAATGTTCGTTACAAAATAAGAGATATTGACATATCCATTTTGATCATCGCTGCGATATCCAAGTTTATATCTGTATAAATCCAGCAAAACTCTAATAAAATCAGCACAACGAACATAATTATGAGGATAAAATTTTCCTCCGTTCCCTCCTTTTAGCAAACCAATACTCGCCAAGATTTCGATGCTTTCCCTATTTGGATCCTGAGCAATATCAGAAAAAGTAGGTAAAGACTGACTTTCAGATGTCGATAAAATATTGTACACAAGTGGGGCTGCTGACTGTTGATCAGATTTTTGTACTTGTTCATTCTGAGGCAAAACAGATGCAGAATTCGGCAAAGCAGTCTTTGCTTCAGGCATTCCCTTTTGCATAAATGATACCAAATACCCCCAAACTCATTGTGCCATTCCAGCGACATTAGTTTCGATCTCTTGTTGAAAACTAGGAGTTTGTGAGGTCTGTGGAAAAACAAGCTGAGCTGCAGCAACTTCATAAGTCATCAGCGAACTCATCGTATATCCAAACATTACCATCACGACTAAAACCTTCCACCCTGATCTGATTGAGATCTTTGGTGATTTTTGCATGTCTTATCTATTAAGAATAAAAGATTTTGTGTAGGAACCTTTTTATTCATTATCAAGACATTTTACCAAGAGAGTTTACGCTTTCCCAAGATAAACACCATAAGAGAATCCTCAACACTCCTCTACCTCCAAAAAGACAAAAGAAGTCTGATTTATTCATCTCGTTTTACCTCGACTATCACTGAAAAGTTATGCAAACTCCTCTCAGTAGGTTTTATATCAACAAAGCTTTTTACACTTCATTGACAACAATATTATATATACTTTTTGAAATATGTCAAATATTGAAGACTTTTTTATATAATAAAGTTTTATCAGTCCAAAACTTACAAATAAAAAAAAAGATTAAATATTTTTCTTTTAAAAAATAAAAAAACTTACAAATAAAAAAAACCTCGAGTTGTCCTCAAGGCATTTTTTATCTCAAACGAATCGTCATATTAAGCCAATCTCCGAAACTACGATAAAAAATCTTCCAAGAACTAAATACTGGATACCTTTCCCCATCAAGTACCTTTTCCATATTGCGATAAAAAGTATTTGAGTCCGTTCTTCGAGTAGAAGAGTTTCTGAGCCTCGGATAGTCATCTTCTAGTTTTCTGATTACTTCTGGCCAAATCGCATACACCGCTCTAAGTTTTCTCCACTCATTAGCAGTATATTCAGTATAGTCTTGATGGTATCTATTAGATACACTTCCACTAGAACGCTCATTATTTACATAGAATGTCTGCCATGCAGACGCATCAGCTCACTTAATTTTTGCCACTAGCTTAAACTCTCCACTCTCATAAAAACGCAAAATTCCATTCAGATTTTTTTCACCTCTTTCATAGGAAGAAAAAGAAAATTCTGACCTATCCAAACGATATTTCCCAGAAGAGGCACTTCTCCACCCACCATTTCTCCATTCTTGAACTTCAAGACGCACAACTCCATCAAAATACTCCGTATCTAATCAAGTATTTCTAACTCTAAGCGTAAAATCCGCATACTCATCTCTATCCAAACGAGAACGAGCTACATTGATAAATTCAGGCTGAAAGTTAGCATACTGCAAGGTATAGCCACCATTTCCTGAGTTTAAGAAATTAAAAGTATTGATCAAAACAAAGTAGCGATCAGACAAATTGGCAGTAAGCTCAAACCTCTGATTGCCTCAATCATAGCGAAAATCACCACGGCACTGATCCAGTTTTACAGTACTAGCATTAGCAAGTTCAAGAGTACAAGTCAGATCTGTTAAATCTCCTCTCAAATCACTTGTTTCTGCACGATAAAAGCCCTCTGCCGTCTTGAGGACATCCCAACAAAAACTTTTCCCATCTCAAAAATCTATCTTTTGACAGTCAGCAGATGCTCTATCTCAGAGAATAAAAGCAAAACAACACAATAAAAATAGAGACAAAATTCAGATTTTTTTCTTCATTTCTTCATTCTTTCAAAGTAAAATCATCACTCAATAAGAAAAATTTAAATATTTTAGAGACCAAAACAAGCATAATCTCGCAATTTTTGCTACCCAAAGGTATGCATTACCCCCTCCCACCATCCTAAACTCCCATAAACGTATATAAATCTGTTTTTGTTTTTTTGTCAAGCGATTTTGGACTAGTAGAAATCAATCCTCTTGCAATCCTCATAAAAATATTTAAGCTAAAAGTCAATTTTACCTCCTAAAAATAGCTGATGAAGCTGATAAACTTCTCAAAATTCGAGTTCACTCCTCAAGTCTTGATTCAAGGAGCAATCTTGCTTTTTTTAATAGGGAACTTGATTATTATGCTCTGAGTTATGAATAAAGTTGATCACCTCCTAGAGCGAAATATACTAGGAAACTGAGGAGAACAAAACTTCTCTCACCTTGAAAAACTCTATCAGAAAGCCGAATATCAAGCATACTTTAGTGGTGAAATTACCCAATTAGAAGAAAAGATTTCTCAATTTTGATCAAAACACTAAAAGGTTTTGTAAAAAAAATAAGAAATCAGACTTCTAAACTTCTTTTATCTTTAATTCTTCATTTTATGAAACACGAAATGACTCAAGAAAATGCAACTTGCTGTTCAAAATCAGCTTGCAAATGTCCTATCACTGGACTTCCAATCCACAAAGTAATTTTCGGTGCTATAATGCTCACTCTTTTTGGATTGACTGCATGGAACACTGTTAAAATCAACAAAATTTTCTCTACACAAGTAGCTCAATATGGAAATGAGGCGAACATGAATGAATATTTAAAAATCACTCAAACAACTGGATTCATCAACAATGTAAAACAGGGACTTGATGCATTAAAAGCTCAAGTTGGACTCTCTACAGAAACAAACTCTGAAGAAACTGACGCTACAGAAGCTCCAACAGAAGAAACAGGAGATACAAAAACTGTTCAAAGCACAGAAGTTGTAGATACTAATGTAGCAAATGGTGATGCTAAATGGGCTGCTAATGGTAAAGAAGCATTTACTTACTTTGGTCTTCAAGGGACTCCAGGAAACGTAGTACTCAATACTAAAACAGGAAACTATAAAGCAATTGGAGGTGCATACCCTAAAGATGTATTTGAAAAAGCAGTTGCTACAATCAAAGCTGGTCAAGCTCAAACAGACGAAGCTGGTCAAGCTGGAACTCTTACACAAGAACAAATCACTGCTTTGCTAAAAGGAGCATACTATTACAAAAATGAAGGAGCTGAAATTGTAATCGTAGAATACTCAGACCTCCTCTGCCCTTACTGCCAAAAACACTTTGACAACAAAACTATTGAAAGTATCGTAGATGCTGATGCTACTGTAGCCTTGGTATTCAAAAACAACCCAATCGCTCAACTTCACCCAACTGCACCTATCGGAGCCAAAGGAGCTGAATGTGCAGGTCAACTTGGAGGAAGCAAAGCCTTCTACAACTTTATTGCTAAAGGATTCACTTACTCAACATTCAACAATGATAATGTAACAGAAATCGCTACATCTATCGGACTTGACAAAGCTCAATTTGTTGCTTGTCTCAATAAGTAATCCAACATAAGAAATAAAAAGTCAGAATTCAATAAAAACAAAAAAATCTGACTCAAAACCTGATGCGATCACTTCAATTCAGGTTTTTTCTATTTTTTTAAAAAATATTTTTAGAGAAAATGTCCTAGAGAGTTCTCTAGGACACTTTCAGAGAGACTGAGAATTAGAGTCCTCGCTTTTCCTTCCAGATCAAGAAGAGACGAGACGCCAAAGAGATTTCCAGCATAGGAGTAGCACAGAGCTTCAAAAAGACCGCAGGTGGCAGACCAACAATCTCTGGATGTGACTGATCCGCCCCCAACAAGATATAATCAATACAAGTTTGATATATCTTTTTATAGTCCTTATCAGACTTTCGAACATTATCAAAGGCTCGCGACCAAGCCGCCTTACGATAAATAGGAAGGTACTCTATTGGGAAGCCTGAATAGTATTTTTTCAGAAGTTTTTCTAAATAAGGATCCAAGATACCAACTAAGGTTTCAAGAACCTCTAAAGCTTGAACTACAGAACGAGGCTCACTAATCATAGAAGAAAGATTTTCCTGAAAATCTTCTACCATAGCAGAAGTCAAATCTGAAAGCTCTGAAAGCTTAGAACAACGAGACTCAGGTACTCTGTAAAATAATACAGCTTGTAAATACTCAAATCTAGCACTAAGAGTTGTACTCCCGTTAACTCCCTCTGGAATAGGAAGACATTCCATAAAAATTAAGATTATTTGTTTTCTTGCAATATTGCAAATAAGACTATAACCTTTTTAAAAGTAAAGTCAAGTATTTTTTCTTCTTGCATTTTCAACTATATTCCATATAAAAAAGGCGTTTTATATTAGGGATTTATCATGAACGAAAAAAATACTCAATCACCAAAAATCATATTCTCAAAAAAATATCAACGAATTGTATATGGAATTCTCTTTATCCTAGTTATGACTGCAGGACTCAACTTTATCCAAAATAGTTCAAAAATCTGACTCATTTCTGGATCAACAGGAGCAATAGAAATCATCAAAAATACTGATGAAGTTCCTCTCAATGAGTGGCTTACCAACTACACTAATAATCACTACAAAAAAATCGAACTAATAAATGAAACCGACCTAAAAGGTTATCTCTTTTTGAGCTGAGAAAAAGAAAATTTCTTTGGAAAAGAACATGAAATCCAATATTTTCAAGTTAACAAAACTACAAAATCAGCCTTAACTTCTCTTTCCGATCTCGGAATTAGCCTCACAGGAGAAAATACCGTTGCGATCAGTTATAAAACGGAAAGCATTTGGATGAAACTCTTGGGTAATGTCGCTTACCTTATTTGATTTTTGCTAATCCTAGTATTTGGAATGAGGTTCGTTTTGCCAAAATGACCAAACAATATGCTAGGTATCAAAATCGGCAAAGAAAACAAACAAAATGAATCTGACACAAAATTCAGCGATATTGCTGGGATGGAAGAGGTAAAAAATGAACTCATCGAAATTGTAGATTTCCTCAAAGATCCTGAAAAATATCTTAGAATTTGAGCTAGACCACCAAAAGGAGTCCTCCTCTACGGAGTCCCAGGAGGCGGGAAAACTCTCCTAGCAAGAGCTGTTGCTGGTGAAGCTGGAGTTGCCTTCTTCTCTGCTTCAGGATCTGAATTTATGGAAATGCTTGTAGGTATGGGAGCAAGCAAAGTAAGAAAACTTTTTGAACAAGCCAAATCAGCAGGAAAAGCGATTATCTTTATTGATGAAATTGACGCTATTGGGAAAAGAAGAGGATCAGGATATACCTGAGGACATCAAGAACAAGAACAAACACTCAACCAAATCCTGACTGAAATGGATGGATTTGACAAAAATACTAATATCATCGTAATCGCAGCTACCAATAGACCAGATACCCTTGATCCTGCACTCCTAAGAGCGGGAAGATTTGATAGAAAAGTAATGGTTACTGCTCCAACCTTCGAAGAAAGAATGGCAATCTTTAACTACTATCTCAGAAAAAAAACCATCGCTGGAGATGTTAGTCTAGAATCTTTAGCAAAAAGAACGAGCGGACTTGTGGGAGCAGATATTGAAAATATTGTAAATGAAGCAACACTTCAAGTAGCAAAAAACAACAGAGAAATCATAGAAAAAGACGACTTTGAATACGCGCTAGAAAAAGTAGTAATGTGACCTGAAAAGAAAGTTAAAGGCATCAAAGAACAAGAGAAAAAAATCATTGCATATCACGAACTTGGGCATGCAGTTACCTGACACCTTCTCACTCACACTGATCCTATTGAAAAGATTTCAATTGTCAGAAGAGGTCAAGCCTTAGGACTCACCCGAACAACTCCTGAAGAAGACAGAAATCTCTATTCAAAAGCAAAATTTCTCGATGAATTAGTAAGCTTACTAGGAGGAAGAGCTGCTGAAGAAATCTTTGTAGGAAAAGAGTTTATTACTACTGGAGCTTCTAATGATTTCGAAAGAGCTACCAATATCGTCAAAAATATGATCCTAAAATATGGTATGGACGAAGAAATCGGAACAGTCAACTACCTCAATGATCATGAAGAAAACGAATTTGTTCGCCCATATAGCGAAAAAATGGCAGAACTACTTGATCAAAAAATTAAAAACTATCTAGATACCGCATATACAAAAAGTAAAAAAATTCTGACCGAAAACAAGGATCTCATTAAAAAAATGTGTACAATCCTTTTACAAAAAGAATATCTCTCAAGTGAAGAATTTGAAAAAATGATGAACGGAGAGGACCTCATTGAATAAACCGATAATTATTAAAATATTTTATCCTCAAATATCCTTATGGAAGCCTTGTATGTACTTGATTTCTTTATGAACAAAAACTTTAAAATTTCAGATTGTCCAGAAGAAATAAGAAAAAACCTTAAACACTGAGATAAAATCATCTATCGTTGTGAAGATAAAGGAAATATGAAAGATTCAGTAGGGATCGTAGTTTGATATCCACTCCCTATCGAAAGAAGCGCTGAATTTGTAAGAGCAATGAGCCTTGAAGAACAACAAAAATTCTGTGAGGATCAACAAATTGCTCTAGACTTTTTCCCAACCTTTAAGAAAAAATTTAAAGAGGAGTTTCCTGGATCTAAACCGATTACTGCAAGATATAATCCACTCGGGGATCAGATTTATTTCTACTTTTATTCTGAAGATAGGTATGTATTTGGAGATTTTGTAAAAAACCTCAGAAGTATGGTTGGTAAAAACATATTCCTTTTTCAGGTAGGAGCAAGAGATATGATGAGACTAGATCCTTGTGCAAAAGACTATGCAATAGGTTCTGACTGTGGTATGCAACAGGCATGTCTAAGTTATTGAGTTATGCCAAGTGTTGAAGTTGAGTGCGTCTCTTTACAAGGATTAGACTGAAGAGACCTAGAAAGACTCAAAGGAAGATGTGGAAAATTAAAATGTTCTTTGATGTATGAACTAGAAATTTATCAAAAAGAATGCAAAAACTTTCCGCAAAAAGGAAGTAAAATTGAATGTCCAAGTGCTAATCAAAACGGAATCGTAAGTAACTTTAATATCATGACCAGAGAAGTCGTGCTAAAAACTCCAGAAGGAATGATCTTAAGAGTTCCTCTTTCTGCCATCAAACCTAGCGAATCCTAAAAAAGACTTGAAAAATCAAAATAAGATCATACACTTGCCATCAGATTTTTTTACTTTTTAAGTAGCAAAATGCATCCAATAATTGCTAAATTGTGGATCGGAATTACCATTTTAATTATCATTATCCCTATTGGAATGGTACTTTTTCAACTTATACAAAAGATCCAAATCTTCTTAAATAAAAGAGCAAATAAACTAGAACAACAAAAGGAAATTGCAGAAGTAAAAGAGACCCTTGAAGAAAATCAAGATGAATTTATCACAAGCAACGAATACTGAAGCTTCTCAAGCCCTGAAACTTCCAATGAAGAAGTACAAAATATCGAAGAAGAAAAAGAAGAAAATTCTGAAGTTCTTGAAGAGAAATCAGAAGATAACAGTGAAGCGAGCATTTGAGAAAAAGAGAGAAAAAGATTAGAAACCATTCTCTTAGAAGCAGAACACCTAAAAAGAAATGGAAAAATCGAAGAATACGAACAAAAACTCATTGAAGGACTGAGTATTGATCCAGAATCTCTTGAAGTATTGAAACCACTTTCTGAGCTCTATTTTACACTAGGAAACTACAAAAAAGCCATCTCTCTCCTCAAAAAAGTGACTGACAAAGACCCTAGTGACCATAAAGCTTTCTGGCAGATCTGAGAAATTTATTTCATCACTGGATTCCATCAACCAGCAGAGCTCTTGATTGAAAAAGCCATCAACCTAAAAAATGATAACCCAAAATACTACCTTACCATGGTAGAAATCTTCTATAATACCCAAAGATACCCAGAAGCACTTGCCTATATGGAAAAAATCATCAAACTTAGACCTACAAACCCAAAATATCTTCTTGCTACTGCAGAACTTTATGAAGAATTCTCTGACTTTGAAAATGCAAGAAAATATTATTTCAATGTCCTTGAATACGAACCAAGCAATGAAAAAGCAAAAGCTAAAATCAAAGAATTTTCGAAGGGAATCTAAGCAAGTTTTTAGCTTTTTACCTTAAGTAGAATGGTTTTCTCTCTTGGACTTGTTATCATAGTTATTAGGCAATGAAACTAACACTTGTAGTCCTCGCAGCAAGAAGACGAACAAGCTCCCTTGTTAAAAACTTGTGAAAATGTTAAAAGAAAAGCCAATTCTGAACTAAAATTTCTCTTGCATTTAGTTCAGAATTTTTTATTATCATTATAAATGAAAAATGTAATCAAAAACAAAATATAGAAAGCCTTTATCTTTATTCTGTTCATCTTTCTCAATCCATGGCTATAGACAATATTAACCTCCCTCCGCATAATATCGAAGCAGAAAAAGCTGTCATCAGCTGAGCTCTCCTGGATCCAGAAATGATGCGAGTATACGACTCAGATAAAATAACTCACAAAGACTTCTATCAAAAAGAATATAGTTATATCTATGAAGCGATCCAACAGCTCCGAGTTGCAAGAAAAACTATTGATGCTATCACTGTCTCTGATCAATTGGATAAAAATGGGAACTTAGATGTAGTATGAGGAATAAATGTACTCTATGAGCTCTCTGCATTCCTCCTTTCTACAAGCAAATGCTGAGATTATAGTAAAATTGTCAGAGAAAAATCCCTTCTTAGACAAATTCTCAAAGTTTGTCAATGAGTGTCATGAGATGTCTATGAACAAAAAGATACGCTAGAAATCTTCGATTCAATAGAAAAAAGGATCTTTGACCTAACTCAAAACCAAGTAGGAGATTCTATTGAACAAATCTGAGATATCCTAAAAGGAAGAATTGAAGAATATATGGATATCGTAGATAATCCAGATAAAGTGAATGCAAAAAAAGTAATGTCTGGATACAGAGGAATCGATGATATGCTAACAGGATTTAAACCTGGAGAGCTCATTATCCTTGCTGCTAGACCATCAATGGGAAAGACTGCTTTTTCTCTTAATCTCCTAACCGATATTGCTCTCAATCAGAAAAAAACCGCAGTAATGATTTCTCTAGAAATGAGTTCTGAATCTATCGTAGATAGAATTATGTCTGAAGTTGCTGGAGTACCTATGCATAAGATCAACAAAGGAGACCTTGACAATGAAGACTTTGACAAAATGGGAAAAGCTATGGAAATCCTCTCTGAATCAAAAATCTATATCGATGATAAAGGCGCATTAAGTGTCCCTGAACTCAAATCGAAACTAAGAAAATTAAAAATAGAAAAAGGATGACTAGATATTGTGATTATCGATTATCTTCAGCTAATGCATGGAACTGCCTTCCAAGGAAATAGAGTACAGGAAATCTCTGAAATCTCTAGAGGACTTAAAGAACTTGCAAAAGAACTAGAAGTTCCGATTATCGCTCTTTCTCAGCTCTCTCGTAGCCTCGAACAAAGAGTAGACAAGAAACCAATTCTCTCAGATCTTAGAGAATCAGGAGCTATTGAGCAAGACGCAGATGCAGTTCTCATGCTCTATAGAGAAGATTATTATGATCCCGAGACCGATAAAAAAGGTGCAACTGATGTCTGCATTAGAAAAAACAGAAATGGTGCCGTAGGAGAAGTAGAACTTCACTTCCAAAAAGAGATTATGAAGTTCATCGAAAAAGAAAACAACGTCCGTGATGCAAGTTATTAAGCAGAAATACAAAAAAGCAACAAAATCTGATTCAGGATTTCTCTCCTCTTTTAAGATTTTATTTTCAAGATCATTCCTATGACAAAACTAACTTATGAAGCTCGAGAAAATCATCTTGATAAGCAGTCAGAACTAAAAGAAGCTTGGGAAAATATTACCAAAAAGAAGAAAGGCTGCAACAAAGATCAGTCTAGTATTAGAAAAGAAATTTTTGATGTATTATCAAAAAAAAACTATGATACCTCTTTTGAAACAAGACAAAGAGATTCCTACTATCAAGAGAACTACAGATACTACCACGATACAAATTTTTACTCCGCCCTCAAAACAATAAAAACTATTTTGGAGAAAAAGACCCTACAAAGTAAAACGATAAACAAAATCATTTCTTTTATAAAAGAAATTGAAGCGTTAAAAAAGGCTCTAGATACTTCATCTATTCAAATGAAACGCGAAGAGCTTCTTGCACAGAAATCTAATTTATCTCCTTACTATCGAGATGAAGATGGAGTAGGAAGAATTGATTTCTTCTGAGAACAAGAAAAAGCAATAGACAGGGAGCTCAATGCCCTAAAAGAACAAGAAAAAACCCAGCTTAACATTACAAAACCAGAACCCAAAGGAAACAACAATCAAAATAATGAAACCTGACTATCTGAACAAGACATCAAAGAAAATGAAGGACGAGATGAAAGTGACTATTCAAATCGACTAAGAGATCACTAGTTTTCTGCTAAAAACTTCAAAATTTCCTGAGCAAACTCCTCTGCTGCTTCTGGACCATTAGCCGTGATCAAATTAGCATCACGAACAACAGGCTGATCAACAAAGGTTGCTCAGTTTTTTTGTAAATATGCAATTTGTGTCCCAAATCCATCATCTCGCCCAGTAACCTGCCTCTTCTGATAAATACCTGCATCAGACAGCAAACTCGGAGCGATACAAATCGCAGCCACTGCCTTTGCTGTTTTTGCCAAATGTAAATAATCTGAATCTAAATAATACTGATCATAAGCACCTCCTCCACCAACAAATACAAGTAAATCATACCTAGTAGGATCGACCTCAATAATTTTCTTAGAATCTTCAATCGACTTCATAAAGACTCCTCTGCACTTTCCTCCCCAACCAGAAGCAATTTCTATCTCATAACCTGCATTTTTCACAGCCTCATAGGGCACAGAAAATTCATGATCTTGAAAGCCAACATTCGCAACAATAAACAACACCTTTTTCATCAATAAATAGTATCAAAAATAAAAGTAAAAATCTGAATTTATGCTCCTTTTTTCATTTCATTAAGAGGTATTAGAACTTCTTTTTGAAAATAGTTCCAAGAAAAACTCTCACAAAGAGCAATCACTTCCTGTCTTGTTGCGGGAATTCAATAGAAATAATTATTAAGAAATAATACCGTAGAAAAATATCAAGCTTTTAACATTGACAATAAATATTGTTTTCACTCTAAGAAAAAATCTTGAGAATAATTACTGAAATCATAATCAGGAACAACTAGCCAATTTGCTTCTTGATAAGTAAAAAAATAAGGAGTTCCATGATAATATTCTCTTCATTTCCATCTTTTTTGGCAAAAAATATACCCCTCCAATAATGTCTGAAGAAAAAAGAGTTTCCAATAATCCTCTTGAAGACAGTATTGCTTTCAATAAATAAAATACGCATCTTCTTCAAACAAAAAAGGAAAAAGCTGTAAAGGAGTAGGCATTCAATTTCTTAGATTTTTTAATTTTTCCCCTTGAAAAATTAATTTATATTCTGAAAGTGTATCATCACAAATAAGGAAATTTTCAAGTTGATAATATTTTTCATGATATTTTTTTACCGCTTCCCAGGAAAGACCAGAAGCAGAATTTAAATCAAACTTTTTCTTTAACAAAAGAGATAAACTTTTCTGATAAATTCTTTGATCATAAGATGAATCTTCACACTCTTCTTGAATTATAGGTAATTCATATTCAAAAGCTTCTTTAGAAATAGGATCAGTTAAATATTTGAGAATAGAATCAATAGAAACCCATTTATCGTATTCGTAAAGAGTAAAATTAGAAGAAATTTCCACCTCACTACCATAAGTAAAAGTAAAAAAATCAGATGATCAAAAATGACTTTTTGCAATACAATGCTCTAACATATGAGGGATTGCTTTTCTTCTTCCAATTAAGGGAGTTTTTATATAGATTTTCATTTACAAATAGGACAAATAAAAAAAGAATATCAAGACCTTTTACAAAATCTTCAAATCTCTCAAAATCTGCTCATATTTCGGATAATCCTCCCCATATTGTGTCTGCAAATACGACTTCAAAAGTTCCTTCCAGCCTCCAAAAGTTTGTAAAGCATCTTCTTCTGGTCTTTGCAATTTTTGCAAGAGATCATCGACCTTTTGTGTCGATTTTTTGAGTCTAAAATCAGACAAACTCATCCTCAACTCATCATCGATATTGTCTGATACCTTCTCATAGTCCAACTGTGCTACTTTCAATGAAACGACTGTTTTCTTAAGCTCAAGAGAAGGATTTTCAAACTTATCAAGCAAAAAGATATTTGAAGAAGTCAGATTATTTCTTAATTGATCAGAAATCTCTTGATATAAAAAGTCAAAATCTGACTTTATGCTCCTTTTTTCATTTCATTAAGAGGTGTTAGAACTTCTTTTTGAAAATAGTTCCAAGAAAAACTCTCACAAAGAGTAATCACTTCCTGTCTTGTTGCGGGAATTCAATACATATAGTTTCAAAAAAATAGTTTTTCTTTAAACCAAAAATCTCTCAAAAGTCAGATAAAATAAGATTTTCATTTCTCAAAAAAAATCAAATCAAGTCCTGAATAGTCTATATTTGGAGTAGTAATCCACATATAATCCCTAAAATGATCTAAAACTGTTATCTCGTAATAATAAATGCCCAATTGATATCTTTGAAAATAACTACAATAATTTTCCAACATCACCCAAGAAAAAATCAGAAACCAATAATGATAAAGATCATACCCCTGATATCCTAAAATTAAAGTATTATTAAAATTGAAAATTAAAGAAAATTTACGATTAATTGATGAATTTTCTTCTTGAACATTTTTACCACAAAAAATAAAATTATACTCATTTCTATCTTCAACATTTTCATCAAATACTAAAAAATTTTCCTCCTGAAAATATTTTTTATGATAAAAATTAACAACATCCCAATTTTTTCCTTTCCAAGAATTAAGAACAATTTTCGGATCTACTATTTTTTGTAACATCGCTTCAAAAACCTGACTTCATCGAGAAACTCACATAAGTTCCTCTTTAAAAGGAGTTTTTTCTGTAAGATATACTTGCTTAACTAATGGCATCTTTATTTCTTTAATCAGATCTTCTGAATCAATTTGCTGATCACAAATAATATAAGTCCATTCACCTTGAATCCATTGCTGATAAGGAAGCTTTTTTTCAAAAAACCATTGAGGATTTAGGGATAAGGATCTCCTCAAACAATGTTCTACCATATGAGGAACTGTTTGAGAATTATCCAGAAGAGGAGTTTTTATATAGATTTTCATCTACAATAGGACAAATAAAAAAATAGTCAAGATTTATGAGTTCTATAAATCTTGACTATCAACGAAGAAGGTTACTTCTTTTTCGCAGGATTCACTCCAGACTTATGACCTCCATACCTCTGAGTACCAGTACGATGAGATTCCTTAGAAACATCTTCGCCATTATTACGGTGATCAGGATTCGACTTGCCAGTACGGTTAGCACCTTTCTTGCCACCTTCTTTACCTTTTTTTTCGTATTTTGCCATAAGCAAATCGTCAGATAGGGAAATTCTCCTATTTTCTCTGCCTTTACAGAGGATCTTAAAACTGACAAGAGAGATTATAACAAAGTCAAAAAAAATATCAAGACTTTTTACAAAATCTTCAAATCTCTCAAAATCTGCTCATATTTCGGATAATCCTCCTCATATTGTGTCTGCAAATACGACTTGAGAAGTTCCTTCCAGCCTCCAAAAGTTTGTAAAGCATCTTCTTCTGGTCTTTGCAATTTTTGCAAGAGATCATCGACCTTTTGTGTCGATTTTTTGAGTCTAAAATCAGACAAACTCATCCTCAACTCATCATCGATATTATCTGAAATCTTCTCATAGTCCAACTGTGCTACTTTCAAGGAAACGACTGTTTTCTTAAGTTCAAGAGAAGGATTTTCAAACTTATCAAGCAAAAAGATATTTGAAGAAGCCAGATTATTTCTTAATTGATCAGAGATCTCTTGATATAAAAGATCAAAATCAGACTTTTCGACCTTTTTCTCCGCATCAAGTTGAAGATAGTTTACCACCTGCTGCCCATAAAAATTCAATTTCCCATCTTGCAAACTCCATAGCCCCTTAATTTGATTGTTTTCTAGAGAACTTGTAGCCCAGAGACTTCCCACACACAAATAATTCTTGTAGACAAAAGGTGCATGAAGATGTCCCGAAATCATCTTAAGTCCAGGCATATCAAGAAAGTGCTCAGAAAGTGCAACATCCTTATAGCTAAAACTTGCACGATATCCAGGGAATTGCTCTTTATTGGTATAATAATGATGAATAAGCATTAAATCAGGATATTTCTTACAAAATCCCTGCACAAGCTGATTGATCCTTCAAGACATAAATTCTCCTTTTTCTTTTGACTGCAAGAGTGCATCGGTCAAAATAGACCTTCCAGACTCATATTCTGGATATTTCTTCTCATCAAAATCCAAACAATACGGCAAAAACAAAACCTTCTCTCCTTCTATCTCTTTCAGTTCTGGCTCAGTAATAAAAAAAAGATTTCAATTCTGACTTCATTCTCCGTTCGTCTTTTGCAACAAATCAAAAACCTGCTTTCCTTCCTCAAAAACAAAGGAATTTCCTAACCAATCATGATTCCCCGCAAGAATATACAAATTCTTTCCTTTACGATAAAGCTCCAAAAAAAGCTCAAAAAGCGCAAGTAAAGCACTTCTATCATAACTAAAATGATACACAAAATCTCCCAAAAAAATCAGATTTTTTTCTTCTGGTTGACTTTGAACAAAAGAACGAATCATCTCTATAAGTTGATCCTTTACCTTTGAGGTTATATGAATATCTCAAATGAGAAGCATGAGACAAATATTTCAAAATAAAAACTAACTTAGAGTGTAAAAATCCAAGAAGTTTTTTCAAGACCTCATACCAATAAATTAAAAAATTTTGAAAAAATTGACAAAAGTGAGAGAAACAAATACAATAAAGTACTTTACTTAGTAAAATACATATTATGCTAAATGTAACAAAAAAAATTTTTACTTTATTGGGAATTGCTTCACTATTTTGAAGTTTAAGCTATGCTGCAGAGCCTGTCGCAATCAACGAAAGAACAAATACCTCATATGCAACATTGCAAGAAGCATTTTCTGCGAATGAAGTACGCGCTGGAGATAGCATAAAACTATTAAAAGATATTGATGAAGTAAATGAAATGACAAATGTAGCAGAAAATAGTTTTTCATCAATATCGATTGAAAAAGACATTATCTTGAAAGGAAACTGATTTGAAATTAAACGTCCAAAAACCTATTTAGGGACATTATTCACTATCCAGTGAGGAACTAATGTTACTTTTTCAGGAGTTGTTATTGATGGACAAGCTCCAGATTGGAAACAAAACTTTAATAATATTTTACCCTCAGAAATATACGTAGAAAGAAAAATTGATGAATGAATACATGATGTAATTGCTCATAAAAGTAGTATAATAAACAATGGAAAACTTATATTCAAGAATTCATTTATAAAAAACATGCTTGTACGCAACCATTATTGAGCAGGGATCCTTTCTAATGATGGTTCATCACTACATATTCAAGGAAGTCAATTTATTCATATTGGAGCTGATAAAGGTCACTGAGGAGCAATTTATGCAACACAAGGGACACAACTATTAGTACAAGATTCTCTATTTAATAATACATCTGTAGGTTGATCTTACTATGGTGGAGGAATTTTTATTGCTGGCGGTCCTAATGAAACAAAACCTATCATAGAGAATTCTATTTTTAAGAACAATTATGCTATGAATTCACCGGGGATAGATATTCGCCGCCATGCTTTTGAAATTAGATGATGTCAATTTATTAATAATAAAGCTGGTAATGATGGTGTAGCATTTCAAATAGGAAGTAATTTAAATGAAAATTCTCCTATCAAAAATCTCCCATCAATTGTTGAAGATTCTTTATTTAGTGGTAATATCGGTTTATCAGAAATACATAGCCAAGGAATCATCACTTTATCTAATTTCGATGGGAAAAGATTAGATATTAAAAATTCAAACTTCACTGCAAATTATACAAAAATGGGAATTATAAGTGACTATTGAAGCGAAAATACTCAAATAAATATTATAAATTCAAATTTTATTAAAAATAAGTCATTCCCTATTTATTGACGATGAACTAAATATATTTTAAAACATTCTTCATTAATCGAAAATTATGCCATAGCCATACTAAGCCAAAATTCATCACTAACAACAGAAGATACACTACTAACAAATAATGGAAACCAAGGAAAACCCATCTATTCTAATATTCTAGTTTACCCTAATTGAGAATGAATGCATCCAAAGGTAATCTTAAAAAAGGGAACAATCGCTACCAATAATATTGGTAATTATGGGTTTTTAGCTTCACGTTGGGGTAATAATAAAAATCAAAAAGCTACAATCATTATGGAGCCGGGGAGTAAAATCTTCAACAATAAAGGACTAATAGGAGGTGACGATTTTTATTTTCTAATCAATCCTGCCGACAAAGAAACAAATAGATTAGAAGTACAAATTCAACCTGCAATCAGTATGGATGCAAAAGATCAAAATGGAGAAAATATCCTAGGATGGTTTTCTGACCGTGGAAATAGTAGATATTCACCTCTCAGTCCACAAGAAAATCCATCTCCATTAACCGTAGGAGTAGATGGAACTCTAAACTATTTAGGAGCTGCAGCCACTCCATTTGCACTAAAAGCAGCAACAAAGGATCAAACTCCTCCTTCTCTTCAACAGATCAATCAGCAAAGAATAAAAAGAAATAAACCAATTCTGATTACCTTTACTGGTTCCGATAATCTCAAAATTAAATCTCTTGAACCAATCGGAAATCTCCCAGAAGGACTAACATTACAAAAGAAAGAAATCTCTGATAAAAATCGAGAAGCTACCATATCTGGATCAATCACCAAGTCAGGTACATATCCACTTTCCTTTATCATTACAGACTTTTTTGGGAACAGCTCGGTTATGAACTTCGATCTAGTAATTTATAATCCATCAAATACAGATATAAATACTTCTAATTCCTGAACTTCACAGCAAAATCAATCAATAGATTCTCATTGAACTGGAAATAATAATACAGAAGAAACTGAGCACAACGCTGCTGAGACAAAAGCTTCAACTGAAACAAAAGTAGAAGATAAACCTGAACTTGTTGATGGTA
>ERZ772909.37-NODE-37-length-126127-cov-8.132091_pt1 | contig 126127 bp, 92 predicted proteins | sample MGYA00511137_ERZ772909 | MGnify/ENA primary metagenome ERZ772909 (study PRJEB29015, sample SAMEA2738095) | human oral metagenome | biome: human oral; feature: human-associated habitat; material: saliva | place: China | collected 2270 ... | reverse complement strand
AAGGCGATTGTAAAACAATTAATATATTAAAAATCAACAAATATTACACATATATCAATGCAAGAGTTGATTATGTCTTAACGCTCACAATAGTTATAGAAAAAGGCTTACTTAAAGAATTCCGATATAAATATATGCCAGATTTTTCTAATGAGACCATTAGTTACAGATGTCAGTACAAATATGATAATTATGGTAGAATTATATATATAACGATTTTAGGGAAAGAAAAAAATGAGATTAGAATAACATATTCGAGTTTAAGATAATAAGAAAGACTGTCTCATGAGCAATAAATTCGGGTAAAAGAATGGACTATTATCGAGAAGTTAGGCTATGAACATACCGTTTCTACCAAGTTCGGCAATGGGACGGAAAGCAATTACACTTACGACAAGCAGCACGAATGTTTGCAAGAGGTAAAGCTCATTTCGCTGGGTGATACCATCATGCAGAACAAGTCCAAGTCGTACTTGTAGTTGGTGGACTATATCCTCGGTATCACCAACAATGCAGTCCCGCAGGGCTTGGGAGAGAAGAACAAGGAGAAGCTCGGCGGAGCATACAGCCACAGCTATGCCTACGACGACATCAATCATCTGATTTCGGAAAACGAAAAGGCCAAAACGGCGTCGTATCGATTGGATATGACCTATGGCATTATGGACGAGCCGCTCACCAAGAAACAAAAGGTGGATTCGAGTAAGGTGGCACAGACGTATGCGTTCGCTTATCTGTACGAGGACAACAACCACCCGACGGCACCCTTGCAAATCGGGCATAATCATTACATTTACGATGCCAACGGGAATCCGTTCACGGTAACCGACTCGACGAGCGAGATGCGCGAGATGTACCGGGACGACTCGAGGAGATTGTAATTCTCCAGAACGGTTTCCTGCATGCAATCCTTTCCGTCGCTGTCGGTAAAGTCAGTGATAACGGGAATAGGTTTGTATGCCTTTTCTTCCCGCCTGACCGCAATGGTTTCTGAATAAAGAATTCATTGCGGATTTTTATCTTGTATTGCCTATATCTCCACACTCCCTAATAAGGATAGAAAAAGGAAAGGATGAAAAACGTGAGAAGCGTGAGCAGGAGGACGTAAGGAGGAACAGAGAGTCCATGCAACGACTTCTGTTTTTGAGTTCCTGCAACATAACGTAGTGCACAATAGGATATACTCGCACTAACAAAGCCCACTATCGCACCTACCAGGAGGTCACCGGGATAGTGTCGGCCCAAATATATGCGCGTATAGCACATCATTAGTGCCCACGCAAAGAGAAGCAGCGAGAGCCAACTCCGACGAAACAAATAGTGAATGAAAAACGCAAAGCCGAAAGCATTGGCGGCATGGGCAGAGGGGAAACCGTAAGCGCCGCCCCGATCGTTTGCCACTACATGAATGAACTGCGACAAGGGGTTGTCCAGATTGCATGGGCGCAAACGATGAAACATGGGACGCAGCAGCGTAGCCGTAATTTGGTCGGCAAAAAATATCGTTAGAAACACAGCCACAAAGATTAGAGCCGAAACGCGCCACTTGAAGTTGCGTAAAATCACAAAGACAAAAGCAGCGTAGAAAGGTAGCCATACCCATTTAGATGAATAGAGCCACATAAAATTGTCCCAATACGGAGTGTGCCATCCGTTGAGAAAGAGCATCAACTGTGTGTCCAGATCTGTAAAGAAATCAAGCATCTTTGTTAGCGTTTAGCAATATCATCGTAGAGTTTTTGCAAATAAGCTTTTGCCGGCTGCAAGTTCTGCCCTTTGCTCCGCCCAGTGTCGAGCATCACGCGGTGAGCTTGGTTGTCGTAGATAAGTTGGTTATCGGTGGTGACGAGCCCGAAAGCATCGGGCACAGCAAAGAAAGCGAAATGCGGAGCTTGGGGATTGAAGAGATTCTTACTGAAAGTGAACTCTTTGTGCGACAAGCCCAACTGTGCCAAAAGCGTGGCAGCGATGTCCTGCTGACCTCCAATAATATCTATGCGTTTCGGTTCTCGAACAGCTCCTCCTGTCAGAATGAGCGGAATACGATAGCGGTTGATATCAAAATTGCTAATATGAGGAGGATAGCACCCGAGATGGTCGGGAACAAGGATAACGAGCGTATTCTTCCATGCGGGCAACGTTCGGAAGTCGCGGAGGAAATCTCCGATAACACTGTCAGTGTAGGCAAAGGCGTTGAGGCGCTTGTCACTTAGGCGGTGGTACGGCACTTCGAAAGGTTCGTGACTACTGCTCGTTTGCACCACGCGGAAGAAAGGCTCTTTCTGTGGCTTTTCGCTGCGGAGTTCTTCCCATACTTTGCGGAAAAGCAAATGGTCGTGGACACCCCATTTCGAGAGGCGGTCGCCAACGGGGAAATTTTGGTCGGAGACAATATCCGTAAAGCCTTGCGCCACGAGATAAGAGCGCATTTTGGTGAAATCTGCATCACCGCCGTAGTAGTATTTAGGACGATAACCAACTTTCAGAAGAGCGCCACAGATAGATGGGAGATGCGCCGTCTTACTGGGATACTTCATGATGCTCATCGTAGGTTGAGCTGGATAGCCGCTCAAGATGCTAACCAGTCCGCGGTCGGTGCGGAAGCTATTGGCGTAGAAATTCGTAAAGAGAACTCCCGTTCGGGCTATCGAATCAAGGTTGACTGCCACATTAGGCAGTCCGCCCGTTTCCTTCATGAGGAAGTTGGAGAAACTCTCCATCACAATGATCATCACATTGGGGCGTTGTGTGGTCAGCAGGGAGTCGGAAAGTACCATATCCGCTTCGGGCTGTTCTTGCATAGAGCGGAAGAGACGCGTTGCCTCACGATCGTCCATGAAGCGATATTGTTTCGCGAAATCCTCTTGTCCTACCAATGATTCCATCAAACTGAAAAGCGGATTCACGGCGGCATGATTGAGAACAGGGTCGCTACTGTAGAAAACTTTTCCTACGTTCATCGTCGACGTTGTTATCCCACCGCGGATAGGGAGAAACAGAGCGGCTATGAGAAGAAACAGAGCCAAGCTTTTCCAGGCTCTATTGTGAATTCTCTCAAACTGCGGCCAACGCTTCAGGCGAAGCAAGAAGAAATAGAATACGGCATAAATGGCGACACTGCAAAAAGCGGTCAGCAACAAGCCAAGAAGCAAGAACCCAAAGCTCACACTGGCCACCGCCTCCTGCGGTGACGAAAAGAAATAGAACAACGGCGTTGAATCAAGAGGGAATCCCCAATAGCCATAGAGCACAAGATTCAGGATGAAAGCCATCCCTACGATAGTAGATATACAGCCAAAATAAGCCATCAACGTTCGCCGCGGCCACTGCTCTTTTCGCCAAAGCGTGGGGAGTAGCAGCAAAGCAGGAATGACGGAGAGATACCCTGCCATACTGAAATCAAGCGGGAGTCCGTGGTACATAATGCTCAACCAATCTGTTGCGCGGAGGTGCTGCACATTTTGTCCATACACAAGGAGAAAGAAAGGTTTTTGCAGAACAAAACAAACGACCCATAGAAAGTAGACACCGAAAAATCGGCCTATCCTCGTTTTCATTACGTCTTTATTTTTTAGCAAAGTTAGTAACAGAATCAATTCCCTGCAAAGAGTAGAGTATAAAATTCGGTAAAACACAATAAGGACGTGCTTTGCGGCAAACAGTCTTCTCCATGTAGGGAGGAAGAAAGCAGAGCTCGCAAAGCGCGTCCTTATCTTATTGAAATGTCTGATTGTTTTAGTGTGGCTTAGAAGCGACTGCTGGGGGACAGGACAGCCGGGCCAGGACCGCCACCGGGACGTCCACCGGGACCAGGACGACCGCCGCGACCTTCTTTCCACTCACCGTCGCGCTTAGCATCAGCATCTTTTGAAGAACTGCCACCTGGGAAGATGTTCAACTTATATATAAGGTGTACCATAAAATAAGAGTTGATTGCATTGTTCCAAGAGTCACTGCGCAGCTGAGCATTGAGCACGCGACTGATATTGCTTTGCTGCTGGAGAATGTCATAGAACTGCACGCTGAGTGTCAGATTCTTTTTTTTGAGGAAACTCTGACTGAGCTGAGCATTCCAAAGCAATTCGTTCGTATTCATGGAGCTTACCGAATATCCACGGCGACTGCTCATACGGATGTCCGTGGAGAGACTCATTCCCCAAGGTGCATTGAAGTTGGCTTCAGCTCCATAGCTAAATTGCCAAGTGTTGAGATTGCTTGATGTTTGGATGCTGTTGCGCGAGTGCTGATAGTTCAGCATACCGATAAAACCTGCATCAAAAAAGGAGGCGCGATAGTTGAGGCGCAAGTGCTCACCCATGCTCAAGGTCTTATTGACATTTTTCTCCGCATTGGCAGAACTGAACACATTATTATAATACGCAGTGTTGTGCTGACTGCGTATAGCAGTAGATTGCAGATAGGCTGCCACAAGACTGCGCGTATGACCGACACCACTCACACGGCTCACATAACCTACGTCGTGATTGAAGCTGAAATTAGTGAACGAGGAGAGTGTCCAAACCTTGTTTTTACCAAAGCCGAAATTGTACATACCATGTGCTCCCATGCTCCAGATACCATCGATATTTTCTGGACGAGAATAGCGCACACCTGTAGCGTCATCGTAGACAATGCGCGTGGAGATGGCGTTAGACGTTTGCGTGAAGTCGAAGCCGAAGAACATTCCTGCTTGCTGCTCTGGATTGTAGCCACGATACTGAACCTGCAACGTATTTACCCACGAGGGTTTCAAACCCGGATTACCCATAGTAATGAGCAAAGGATTGCTATCATCCACCACGTCGAGCAGGTTCGTCATCGAAGGTTGCGATGCAGAGCCTCGGTAGTTGAACTCAAACTGATTGGTCTTGGAGAACTGGTAGCGGAAGCGCATTTGCGGGGAGACGTTGAACACTTTGCGTACCACGGTGGTATCTATGTTCTGTCCGGGGCGTTCGTACGCCAATTTTGTGCGTTGTGGATTGAAACTTACGCCAGCATCGAAACGGACTATTTTATTGTTGTAGCGCACGCCCAGATTCACACTATTATTGAAATAACGATAGGTGGCATACTGTGAATTGTAGTCATCACGCACTGCTTGCAGAACTTGGGCTTCGGTAGGAAGCGTTCCCAGTGGCGGATAAGCCAGTGGGTTGCCCCAGGTGAGCGAGTCGATCTCATTCAGATTGTAACGGCTGCGGTCGCTATCTTGATAACGGAAGGAGTATTCATAACGCACCTGCGCGTTCCAATTTTTAGCAAACGGTTCAGAATAACCAAAGCGCAAACCATAATTATAGTTTTTATTGGGCGTCCAACTATACTGATTGAGGAAGCTTGCGGCCTTGCCGTTATAGTATTGTATATCCGAGATGGAATAGGTGCTACTGTGTCCCTGGCTATAGTTATAGTTTGCACGGAAACTCACATTGCGGCCTTTGCTTCCCAAGCGACGAATGATGTCCATGCTTCCACCCACTGAATTATTAACGCTACTGCCTTTCGAGAGCCGTTCGCTACGATTGACAGCAATACTGGTGAGAGCGGCGGCAGGATTAGCCGCAAAGATGCTATCCAGTGGCGAACCACTCAAACCATAAGGGTCGCTTTTGAAAGTGGCACTCCTGCTCTTAGCACTGTTATGGCTGTCGCTATGCGAGAACGTGGGACGGATGTCTATATAAGTCATAGAGTCGGGGCTCCACTCCAGCTTCAATTCGCCATTAACGAAGGTAGAGGACGAGAAGCTTCTGGAGAGGCTGTTCGCAAAGCTACTGGAAGAGCCACTTGTGAGGAATATCTCCGAATTGGTTTTAGCGAGAAGATCAACGCCTGTATGGCTGTAGCGAACGTTTCCGCCCAACTCCAAACGGCCTGTTTCGCGCTTTTTCTTACCATTTTCCCATTCGAAGTCCAGACCAAACATTTTGCTCGAGGTAAGTCCGTTACTTCTGCCAAAGCCACGCGGTCCGCCAAAACCTTCGTCGCCCGTATTGTTGAGCGAGCCGAAAAGAGAAATACGGCTGTTGTCGGAGAAGCGAGTGGCAAAAAATTTCTCAGCATAACGGTCCTTGTTACCCCACCCCAAATCGGCATTAACGATCCACGACTCGTTCAGCTCGCGCTTCGTCATGATGTCTAGTACGGTAGTTTCTTCACCATCGTCGATACCTGTTTGCTCTGTATAGTCGCTTTTCTTGTCGTATGCCTTCAGCTTACTGACCATCTCAGTAGGCAGATTCTTCATCGCCACCTTTGTGTCACCCTTGAAGAAGTCTTTACCGTTGACGAGAAAGCTCTTGACGGTTTTTCCGTTCCACTTAATCGTTCCGTCGTCGCTCACTTCCACACCAGGCAACTGCTTAACAAGCGATTCGAGAGTGGAACCCGTTGGCGTGCGATAGGCCGAGGCGTTGAACATGGTTGTATCGCCCACCTGCTGCACACGCGCGGCAGTACCAGTGACTACGGCCGATTGCAAGGTGTACTTATCGCCCACCAAACCTATGATACCCAAATCAATAGAATCGTTGTTCTCCGTGAGCGTCACCATGCGATCCGCTTTCGAATAGCCCACAAAGCTAACGCGCAAAATATACGCGCCAGGTTGTGCCACACGAAGTTTGAATGCACCGATGCTGTCGGTCATTGTCCCAATGATTTTCGTGCTGTCGAGCTTCATCAGCGTGGTGGAAGCAAACTCAAGTTTGTTCATATTGCGCTCGTCCTCTACGCTGCCCGTAACCACATATTTTTGGGCCAAAAGAGTTTGAGAGACGATGAGAGCAAGCAATGAAAAAAGAAGTCGTTTCATGCAATTACTTTCTTATAAATAATTCTGTTCCAATCATACTGACATAGCCCTCCCTAGGGCGATGTCGTTTTCTTAGGACGAATGGTGAAGGAAAAGGTTTAATTGCGATTCCCATTTTTAATAAAAACAATAAAGCAAACTCTAACTAATCTATCCAATAAAAAAGAGATGTTTTAGTTGTTGAAAATTTACAAGAAACATTTGGCGTTAAACAATTTTCTATGAATCTTTGTACCGCTAATTATAATAAAGCATACTAATAATTGTTATCATGCTATGTCATCTATACCTACAGTAGATAAGACACTTCATCGGACAATTAGTAAAACATGTCTTAGTAGAAGTTCCAACAGTGAAAACTCCAGGATTTTGCTTTTGAATACAAAAAAACCTTTACGATACAACGTATCATACCCATCCTTACCAGGATGGACATGCTTATGGTCCGTCTCATACTGACACGAGTTCCTTTGACGAACTACGGATTTATGGTTTTTCTCATGCTGTAGTATATGAATCTACAACAGGGGAGTTCGTTTCCTATGAAGGTGTGCCTAAAGACGGTGAGGTTACAGAAAAAAAATATGGATCGAAGTTTCCATTCAAATAGCGAAAGAAAAAAAGATATTAACACATGCATAAAATCTTGTTCATTTTAGCTGTTTTATTGAGTGTCCCATCATATGCCCAACAATGTATGAGAGGAGATAAAGACTTATTATTGTCCCTTCCCTCGCTGCAATATGTGTCACTGGATGAAATGCGTGCGTCCTTTTTCCATGCAGCTCCGCATTGGGAATCCATACGACCTCTTGATAGAGAGTTGAATTCTAAAAAGAAATCGTGCGAGAAACTTATTGGTTGGCCTCTGGGGACAGTCATGTTTGTCAGTACTCCATCAACGAGTCTTCCTTCGGGAAACAAGCATATCAATGCAGATTGGTTCTTTCATCTACGAACGGAAGAAGAGCCTTATGATTTTTGTGTGTCCAAATCAGATGCTTCGTTAATGAAGGAAGATACAAAGAGACTTGTCTCTGAACAAACAAAGTCAGATACAGCCAAAATTCCAGCTGTTTGGCTCAATGGTAAATTCTGCTTCATAACAAATCCTCTTCCATACTTTGGCTTTGTAGTCTCTAACGAATTCGGTTGTTTTGAGGTATTAAAAGGACAACGACAGCATCAAGCTTTTGAAACATATAAAAGTGCGTACTTTACTAAGGCCAACGAATATGCACTTTTCAAGAATAATGTCTCCTTTGTTTTCGATGGTGGAATATATTGGGACATTAAGCGATTGTTTGCTCAATCGTGCGTGATGAGTGAAGAGTTAAATGCTAAAGGTCAGCATTACAAATTATCTTCAGACACCGCTGATTACAATCTGATTGCCTATGTTTCATCTACAGGAAATATCAGCCTAGATATTCTGACACCTGAAACTCTTTCAGACAGTAATAAGAAAGATGTGGATCTGCTTACTGACTACTTCACCCACTTACCAAAATGGACACTAACTCCCCTCTATGTCTCTGACGGCAGGATTCTTTCCGGACGTTACTATCACATTCAAAAAAAAGGAACAACATGGCGAATTATGGACTATCTCGAGGCTGCTGTGCGCAAAAGAATCCGGATAGAATTATAGAGAACATATTAGGTTCTTCCGAAATATGAAGTGATATATAGATAAAACAATAAAAGGTACATGTTTTTGATATAAACAAGCGGAATTTATCAGCATCTCAAATTAGCAAATTGAAAGATGCATTGAAACAAGAAGGCTGCAAAGTCCTGGATGAAAATGGATGTATTCATGTTGAAATAACTTTATAATACCAAATGTATGAAATATAGTAAGATCTTATTATTCCTCTTTTTTTTGCTATCAGTGAAAGGAAAAGGGCAGCAGGTAGACTATGCTGCGTCTTTCTCGTTGCGCAACTTGGATACCACCCCCTGGATGCAGCTCATTCCAGAAGATTTTGAGATGTCCTTCCAAATAAAAAATGGCAAAAAACAATGTGTGCTGAATATGACTACAGACGAGTTTGTTACAGCCAGAGAAGGATATATCGCTTATTTCTATCATGGAGAAACGGACAAGATTTCTTCTACGGACAGTGTTTTTCAATTGACCCTACAACCTGATTCGCGGAAAATACTTGATGTGCCTGCCAATGTTTCAAGCAAACAAAGTCATGCAAGTGATTGGAACAATTGGATAAGCAAAGGAGAATTAGAGCCTGTAACTTACAACGTCCGTTTGTTAAATGATGGTTATGGCATTCTCACTTCCTCTGTCGATACATCTGAGCGAGTCCTTGTGCCAACGACAACAAAAACAATCTTGAACAAGTATCCCATAAAGGTCTGGAAGCGTTTTTTCAATATTTTACGAGGATATTATAATGATTCTCCTGTTGATGAGATGTCTTTAATTAAAGCGAAAAGCACAAAATACGCTCGTCTTTTGTGCTCACTACTTCGTTCTCATCCTAATTTTCTCTCGGGATATTATGAACTGCAAGCTATAGCAATGGACACGGTTGAAATGATAACTTATTTGAATAAGGGACTATCTATCTACCCTACCGATATACGCCTTTTAACTTTTAGGGCTTTGGCAGCAAAAGAAACCGGCGACAAGGAAAATGCAGAGCTTTTTTTCCGAAAGGCAGAGCGCTTGTGTAAAGAACATCTTAGCGCCCAGCCAAGAGATTGGAACACTCACATCCGACTTCTCTTCATCAACTATCAGTTGACGGCTGATAAAGAACAACTACGCTCACGTGTAAATCTATTAAAAACACAAATTCCCCATCTCACAAAAGATGAAGGAGAACGCATTGATGCCTTTTTACAGATAATCAGCGAGTAAGAATTCTTTTTAATACCTCTTCAAACCCTTTCCTTGTTAATGGGATTTGAAGAGGTAACAGATGTTAGAATAAAACCCCATGATGTGAGTTTTATCAGCATAATTCTTACAGGGAATATAATAGTAGAAATAGGTAATCATGAAAGTCTCATTAAAAAGGAAGGGTGCTATTATCAACTAGTTGCATCTCAAACCGGAAAGTTGAAGGAAGATTAATCTCTACCTTTTACGCCTCTTTCCTCTTCATAGCGCGCCGCGTTTGGAGAAGCACGCTAAGTACTACGAGGCCTATGCCCAAATAGAACGAAAAGTTCAGTTCGCGCCCTTCACCAAAGAAGACGAACGCCATGCAAATGGTATAGATGGGTTCGAGGTTGTAGCTCAGTTCCACCGTAAAAGCAGGAAGCGTTTTGAGGGCGGCAATCTGCAAGAGATAAAGGGCAACGGTGCAAAACAAAGACAGGCCGAAAATCCACATAAGATCCACCGTTTGTGGAAGAACGAAGAGCGTGGGAACATCCGTAAATGCTGCAAGATAGAGCGGAACAAGCAACGTGAGCACTACGAAGCCGCCCATCATCTGATAAGCCAACGCATCGCGCGAACGCACTTCTTGAGAGTATTTCTTGAGAAAAATGGCGGCCACCGCTGCCGTGAAAGCGGCCACACTACCTATAGCTATGCCCAAGCGGTAGCGGCTGTCGAGTGAGAAGATGCAAAGGAGACCGGCAACGGTGATGAGAGAATAGACAAGCTCACGAGGAGAGAATTTCTTATGGAAAACGAGCGGTTCGACAATGGCGGTGAAGAAGCCCACAAGGGCGTAGCACACCACACCAATGGAAACATTGGCATACTGAATACTGGCGTAGAACAACACCCAGTGGATGCCCAACAAACCACCGCAAGCAGCCAATTGCAAAGCGCGCTTGAGAGGGAGGCGCGGAAAGCCGATGAACACGACCAAGATGAGTGTGGTTAGCATCATTCGCCACCAAGACAACTGGGCGGCATCGAGCGACACCAACCTACCGAACAATCCAGTGAAACCTGCCAGCAGGACAGAGATATGCAATTGCAAGAAAGCTTTTCCTTTCTCCGATAGCATCATAAGGGGCTATTTGTTAAGCGTTATATAATTTTTTCGGCGCAAAAGTAATAAAAAAATCTAAAGACTACACATGAGCTGCTGCGTGAGCAGTTCGCTTTTCACATTGTCCTATTTTATCTCTATCTTTGTCCGTATGAAACGATTAGTAGTGCTGCTCTTTCTGCTCGGCAGCATCATCCCGATGACGGGCCAAACCATTGTGGAACTCCGAAAAGGGGCTACCACCGTGCGTTCCAAAAACCTCCACGACTACGACGTGCAGACAAAGGACGCACGACAAGAACGTGAGGATTCGCTCAAGTATGCCGACAATCTGAAGTGGGCATACAATTATCTGCATTCCGATTCGCTCGCTGCCGCCGAACGTCTCTTCCGCGAATGTTTGCAGCTTCGTCCGAAAGCGCCAGGCAACAATATCTTGCGGCGCAGTTTGGGACAGATTGCTCTTGCGCAAGGACGCTATCGCGAAGCCATAGAGACTTTCACCGAGGTGCTTCGCCTCAATCCGTCGGATCATGGCGCGCGCATGGACAGGGCTACAGTTTATCTGCAAGATAACAACCCGCAAGCGTGCATCACCGACTGCGATTTGCTGATGCCGGCAGCACAAACCGACTCGCTGCGGGAGCGGCTCTACTTCTTGCGCGGAGCGGCTCATCTGCAAAACCGACAGTACAGCAATGCGCGCAACGATTTGGAAAAGGTGCTTTCGTTCAATCCTTCCAATACGAATGCGCCCATCCTGCTGGCTATGACGCTCGAAAAGGAAGGACGGCCAAAAGAGGCGCTGCAACGCATCAGCATCTATATCAATGCACACCCCGAGGATCTCAATGCGCTGCTCTATCGCATCCACTTAGAAGAGGAACAACAAAACTTCCCCTCTCTCCGCAACGACTACGACCAAGCGCTGCGCCTTGCGCCCGACAACCGCGAACTCTATGTGGGACGAGCTGGCGTACTGATTCAGCAAAAGGACTTTGGTGCGGCACGACGCGACCTTGATAAGGCGGTGAGTCTCGGTATGCCGCGTGCTGCGCTCCGTGAGCTCTACAAGCAACTGCAATAACATCCATCGGTTTGTTTCATCTTTTTCTGATTGAATGAAGAAACTTTTTCTCACACTCCTACTCCTCTCTTCAACATTCTCTCTCCTTTCGGCTCAGTCCGCAAAGGTGGAGAAGAAGGACTACCGCGCCGTGTGGCTCACAACACTCATGGGGCTTGACTGGCCAAAGACGCGCGCCAACAGCGCTGAGGGCATCACTCGCCAAAAGCAAGAACTCATCGACATCTTCGATCGGTTGCAGCAGGCGGGTATCAACACAGTACTTTTCCAAACTCGATTGCGCGGCACAACGGCTTATCCCTCGGACATAGAGCCGTGGGACGGGGCTTTCACTGGTACGCCAGGAAAGAGCCCCAACTACGATCCGCTGCGCTTTGCTCTTGACGAGGCACACAAACGCGGAATGGAACTCCATGCTTGGGTGGTGGCGTTCCCAGTGAATAAAGTGGCGGATATGAAAAGACTGGGCAACCGCTCGCTACCGCGCCGCCATCCGGAGCTTTGTCAGCTCAGTAACGACCAGTACCTCATGGATCCTGGCGTACCAGCAACGGGCGACTATATTGCGTCTATCTGTCAAGAAATTGCGCAAAACTATGACGTCGATGGGATTCATCTCGACTACATCCGTTATCCCGAAAACGGCATCCGCTTTAGTGACGCGCAAACTTATAAGCGCTATGGACAGGGGCAACCCATCAACCGCTGGCGTACGGAAAACGTGACACGCGTGGTGCGTAAGATTCGCCGCGCTGTAGATAGCGTCCGACCGGGTATTGTACTGAGTTGCTCGCCCGTAGGAAAGTACGCAGACATGGCTCGGCAGAGTTCGCGGGGCTGGAATGCGCGCGACGCGGTGCATCAGGACGCGGTGGCGTGGCTCAACGAGGGAACGATGGATGTACTCTTCCCGATGATGTACTTTGATGGGGATAATTTCTACCCCTTTGTGCTCGACTGGAAAGAGCGTGCTCAGCGCGGCGCAATAGTTCCGGGATTGGGGCTCTACTGTTTGTCGGCGAACGAAAAGGATTGGCCACTCGTTGCGCTGCAACGCCAAATCAACTTCTTGCGCACGCAACATCTCAACGGCTTCTGCCTCTTCCGCAGCAAGTTTCTGACGGACAACGTGAAGGGAGTGTTCGATTGGCTCTCCCACAGCTACGACAACGACCCACTGCAAGCCATGGGTGGCATCTTCGAAACGCTCCGCCAACAAAAGAAAATGACTGCTTTGTCTCCTTCGGCGGATTCGCAGAAAGTGCCTCAGCTCAACGTGGATGCAGAAACGTTTGTCGTGGTGGACAATACGGGACGAGAAATACGTCGCTTCCGTCCCGACTCAACATTTAACACAGCCGATCTCCCTCACGGCTTCTACCAACTCCGGGCTCTCGGACGAAAGAAAGCCAATCACAAAATCATGGACTTTAGAAAATAACGAAAAGATGAAACACGTGCTTTTACTGCTGGTTATATTCGGTAGCCTTTCTTATTCAGCTACGGCCTCCAACGGACTTCTCCACCGCGACAAACTGACGCAGCGCGACAGTGCGGCTTTAGAACTCGTTCAACTTTGGAGTTACGCTCAAGGGGCACATGATGTGCTTCTGCAAAGCCCCTCACCAATGTTGGTCAATAATATGGCTGTGGCCGACTCCATTTGCTTCGACCGCGCCATCCACTTTATCCGTCACTACGGCTACCCTACTCCCGTTCTTTTGGGCAAATATGCGCATCTGAAGCAAACAGAAGTGCTCATTCCCATACTGCTGCGCAACCGTACCCGCCTTGCAGCTCCCGACATCCGCGAACTGCTGCAAAACGAAGCGAAGGCGCATCGCCTCAGCCGCAAGGTGCTCAACACTTTATTAGAGGAATAAGGCACTGACTTTATACAACAAAAACGGAAGACTTTACCCACTGGGGATAAAAGTCTTCCGTTGTTTTATCACTCAACCCGACTAACGGGTAGAAAGGACTTAGGCAATGGTCAGAAGAACTGCGCCTTCGAGCACACTATCGCCCGCCTTAACAGCAATACCGCTGACAGTACCATCTGCCTCGGCCGCGATATTATTCTCCATCTTCATGGCTTCAAGAACGAGAACATTCTCGCCCTTCTTCACCTGCTGACCAACAGAAACGTTGATTTTCGTAACAACACCTGGTAGCGGAGCTTTCACAGGCGTACCTTCACCTGCACCAGAAGGAGCGGCTTCAGTAGCAGCCGGAGCGGCAGCAACAGGAGCTGCTGGGACTGCGGACGGAGCAGCAGTTGTTGTTACATCGGGCAGGTTATCCTCAGAGAGCTGCGAGTTCTGCATCTCTACATCAAAGGGGATGCCGTTAACAACCACCTTGGCCAACTGACCTTGAATCTCGTTAATGGTCACGTCATACTGCGCACCATTGACTTTATACTTATATTGCTTCATATTTTATGATTCGTTATGAATGTATGGTTAGAAAACTTCGCTCGTAGGCACTGCGACATCGTCAGAACAGGATGAGCCACCCACAACTGGGCGCAACAAACTAACGGGATTACCCCATAAGGAGCGATGATGCTGCAACGTGATGACATCTGATTCGTCGTCGTGGACAACTTCGATGTCGTTCTCCAGCAAAGCCAGCGAGATGACAGCAGCATAAGCGGGCATTTCGCTTTCTGCCACCTGCGGATATTCTCCATCAACAAGGATATCCGAAATCGTACTGTCTTCGCCACTTACACGGATGCAAAGTTCACGACCATTGATGTTATATTTGAACGTCTTCATTTTGAAAATGTGCTAATAGGTATATACGAAAATATGGGAATGGAAGAATCGCACAGAGGTACAACTTCGCCCACTCACACATTTACACATTTTATAAAGGAATATTACCGTGCTTCTTCACAGGACGCGTTTCCCGCTTATTCTGCAGTTGTGCCAAAGCGCGAATCACGCGGAAGCGAGTGTTACGTGGCTCGATGATATCGTCAACATAACCATATTCGGCAGCCTTATAAGGATTGGTGAAAAGCGTATTGTATTCTTTCTCCTTTTCTGCCAAGAAAGCCTTGGGATCTTCCTGTGTTTTGGCTTCTTTGCCATTGAGGATGGCAACCGCACCAGAGGCACCCATCACGGCAATCTCTGCGCTGGGCCAAGCATAGTTGAGATCGGCCTTGAGCTGCTTACAACCCATCACGATGTGGGAACCGCCATAGCTCTTACGCAGTGTAACTGTCACCTTGGGTACAGTGGCTTCGCCGTAAGCATAGAGCAATTTTGCACCATGGTCAATAACGGCATTGTACTCCTGGCCTGTTCCGGGCAAGAAGCCTGGCACGTCAACGAGACTAACAATAGGAATATTGAAACAGTCGCAGAAGCGCACGAAACGAGCTGCCTTGCGGCTGGCATTGCTATCGAGGACACCGGCATAAACACTGGGCTGATTAGCCACAACACCCACACTCTGACCGTTGAAACGAGCAAAACCTACAATGATATTACGAGCAAACTGACTATGAACCTCCAAGAACTCGCCATTGTCAACAATCGCAGAGATAACCTTATACATGTCGTAGGCCATGTTGGGATTGTCGGGGATAAGTTCGTTGAGGGAATCTTCTTTGCGGTCAATCGGGTCGGTACATTCCTTCGCTGGAGCTTTCTCCATATTGTTCTGAGGAACATACTCGAGCAGTTCGCGAATCAGAGCCGCAAATTCTTCTTCTGTCTTAGCTGTGAAATGAGCCACACCGCTAACACTACTGTGTACACGAGCGCCACCCAAATCTTCCTGACTTACGTCCTCACCCGTCACTGTCTTTACCACTTTCGGACCAGTAAGGAACATATAGCTAACGCCTTCCAGCATCACAACAAAGTCGGTCAAAGCTGGACTATATACAGCACCACCGGCACAAGGACCGCAGATACCAGAGATTTGAGGAATCACACCGCTCGCTTCAATATTGCGTTGGAAAATCTCACCAAAGCCTGCCAGCGCGTTGATACCTTCCTGGATGCGCGCACCGCCTGAATCGTTCAAACCGATGCAGGGACAACCTTGCTTCATGGCCAAATCCATCACTTTGCAAATCTTCTCCGCCATTGTGATTGACAGTGAACCGCCATTCACGGTGAAATCTTGAGCAAAGACATAAACAAGGCGACCATTGATAGTACCTGAACCAGCCACTACACCATCGCCCAAGAATTTCTTCTTCTCCATTCCGAAATCGGAACAGCGATGGAGTTTGAACATATCCAATTCCTCAAAAGAACCCTTATCGAGGAGCATGTCGATACGTTCACGAGCCGTAGCCTTACCTTTGGCGTGCTGCTTGTCGATAGCAATCTCGCCACCGCCCATGCGGGCTTTCTGACGAAGTTCGACGAGCTGCTTGATTTTTTTCATTTGTTCACTCATAGAGCTTTATTTTATGTTTTAGCTTACACCTTTATGATATATCTGTGCAAAAATACGATAAAGCATGCGAAGCACAAAGAAACGTACAATTTTTTAGACTTTGGCGATTCTGAACCTTGAACTACCCATGTTTTTCAGACATCTGTCACCCAGTCTTTTTATCATTTACCAACAATGAAGGTTAAGGGAGAAAACCATAAAAGAGAAAAGGGGAAAAGTTATCTAAAAAACTCAGAAAACGCCTATCTTTGTAAATATAATTCGTATTCTAACAAGTTGAGAATGGCTTAAAACTCATCTCAAAGTAAAGTGGGCCTAAAACTCTTACTTCTCATCTGGCCGTCCCAATAAGGATGCCGAAAAATACAATAAGGATATTTTCAAATGCAATAAGGCTGTTGGCTGACATCCTTATTGCATTTCTAAACAGAATAAGGAAGCAAGCAGTCCTCCTTCAGTAAAAAACACACTTTTTAGACTTATCAACCTACTCCCAAAGGCAATTTTTCACTAAATCTATAAAAGCTCACGCTCGCTCAAAGATATTTTTTAGCTAAAACAATAAATTCTCGCGCTATATTGAGAAATGCATTTGTCAAATAATAAGGCAGTAAAATAAACCTCAACATCTTTTGCTTAAAAAGTCGTAACTTTGCAGTCGAAAAGACCAAGTATATGACCAGAGAGAAGCAAGTAGAAATCAACGCCTTGGGCGAACAGCCCGTAGGGAGACTCTTGATGCAATATGCCATTCCAGCCATCGTTGCCATGGCGGCATCTTCCGTGTACAACATCATCGATGGTGTTTTCATAGGACAAGGCGTCGGCCCTGAGGCCATTATGGGTTTGGCACTTACTGGACCGGTCATGCTGCTTACGGCTGCTTTTGGAGCCATGGTAGGCGTAGGCGGTTCGACGCTGATGTCCATTCGGCTCGGGCAGAAAGACTACAAAACGGCACAGGACATTCTGGGAAATGTACTCTTCATGAATCTCACCATGGGGCTTTCGTTAGGATTTATCTTGCAAGTGTTTCTCACTCCCATTTTGCGCTTTTTCGGAGCAAGCGATGTGACGATCGAGCCCGCTCACGATTTTATGACTGTGATACTGGCAGGTAACGTCGTCACCCACATGTATTTGGGTCTGAACGCTCTGCTTCGCTCCACCAATCGTCCGCAGAAAGCTATGATGGCAACTATCGGAACGGTGGTGTGCAACTGCCTCTTGGCGCCACTCTTCATTTTTGTGCTGCATTGGGGCATTCGAGGAGCAGCACTCGCCACAGTGTGCTCTCAGCTCATCATGCTGATGTGGCAGTTTCATCTCTTCGCCGATAAATCGAACCTCGTGCATCTTGAACCTAAACTCCCCAACATTCGCTGGGACATTATCAAGAAATCACTTATCACGGGGCTACCGCAATTTCTGATAAATCTCTGCGCCTGCCTCGTGGCAATCCTCATCACCCGCAGTCTGACGCAATACGGTAATGAAACCAACCTTGGAGGCGATGTAGCAGTAGGCGGGTATGGCATCTCCTATCGTCTGGTACTTTTCATCGTTATGATTGTCATCGGTCTGAACCAAGGGATGCAACCCATTGCCGGCTACAATTATGGCGCACAAAAATATGATCGTTTATTGGAAGTCCTCAAAAAGGCTATTATATTTGCAACATGTATCACCACAACGGGATGTTTGGCGTGCTTCATCTTTGCTACACCATTAGCCACTCTCTTCGCAAAGGATTCGCCCGCACTGATTCAGCAAGCAGCCCACACGCTGCGCATCATGGTGGCCACATTCCCGCTCGTCGGCATTCAGATTATGTCGGTGGCATTCTTCCAGAGCATCGGCTTCTCAGGAAAGAGCATATTTCTCGCGCTCACGCGTCAGCTCATTTTCCTCATCCCGCTGATTCTGATTCTGCCACATATCTTCAGCAATCCCGTTAATGGTGTTCTCTTCTCTCTCCCTGCTGCTGACACTTTGGCGTTCTTAATCGCCATCACGCTGCAGGCGCAACAAGTGAGAAAACTCAAAAAAATGATAAAATAAAAGAGCAAGAGATGAAAGCAATTTTTCTGAAACTTCACAACTCAGCTCGCTCAACTTATAACTAACAACTTATGGAACCATTTGTCATCACTATCGGGCGACAACTCGGAGCTGGCGGCCGCGCCATCGGACATTTTCTGGCGAAAGAGTTCGACATGGACTACTATGATAAAGAAATCCTTGCTATAGCGGCAAAAGAAAGTGGCTACAGCGAAGACATTTTCGAGAAAAACGATGAAAAGAAAGGTTTCTTCGGACATGCCCTCCGTTCTGTCATTCCTATGATTGGAACGGGCGAATACTACAACAATTCTATCTCTGAAGAGGCTCTCTTTCGCCTTCAGAGCGACGCCATTCTCAAGGCTGCCAACGCGCATAGTAGTGTTTTCATCGGCCGCGTTGCCGACTATGTTCTGCGCAACAATCCGCGTTGCATCAATATCTTTCTCACAGCCAACTATGAAGATCGTATCTCGCGCGTGATAGAACGCCACAACGTGGATCGCAAGGTGGCTCGTCGTTTGCTCGAAAAGGGAGAAAGCCAACGTGCCGAATTCTACAATTTCTATAGTTCGCGTACATGGGGCAAAGCCGACACATACCACCTTTGTCTCAACACCAGCGTTGTAGGTATTGAGAAAAGTGGCGAAATCATCAAGGAGTTCGTGAAAGCAAAATTTGGGCTATGAAACGCATAGGCCTGCTTTCCGACACTCATTCTTATTGGGACGAACGCTACGAGAAATACTTTGCCGATGTTGATGAAATCTGGCACGCGGGCGATATTGGTTCTACGGAACTTGCCGAACGCTTTCAAGCCTTCAAGCCCTTCCGCGCCGTTTGCGGCAACTGCGACGGTGGAGATCTTAGGCGTATGTTCCCCGAACTCTTGCGGTTCAAATGCGAAGACGCCGACATCATGATAAAACACATTGGCGGCTACCCCGGCAACTACGATCGCTCCATCGTCGGGAAAATGTACACCAGTCCGCCCGACCTCTTCATCTCTGGACATAGCCACATTCTCAAAATCCTCTACGACAAAACACTCCGCTGTCTACATATCAATCCTGGTGCGGCAGGCTTGCAAGGATGGCAAAAGGTGCGCACACTCGTCCGCTTCACTGTTGACGGAAAAGAATTTAAGGACTTAGAGGTGATTGAGTTGGGCGAAAAGAAAAAAGATAAACAAAATCAATAAAACATTTATTTATTGAAAACTCTCTCTCCAATTGGGGAACTCCCCTACATAAAAAGAACCTGACACAACAAATACTGCGCGAGAAATAAAAGATCACTAGCACAGTATGTAGAAAATATTATATACTTTTGCAACATTCAATAACTTAAGATATCTTTATGAAAAAGTACTTATTCTTACTCTTGGCAATGCTGCCTATTCTGTTTGTATCTTGCTCTTCTGATGACGACGAATCGACATCTCTGAAAGGAACCACATGGGTATGTTCCGACAAGGACGAAGGTGTTAGAACCTTAGTTTTTAATAAAACAGAATTCTTATACACGCTAAATAGCGACCAAGAAACCGTTTCTATCAAGGGAACTTACACATACAACCCGCCGCTTATCACTCTTACAGGAAAAGATCCGAAGACCAACAAGGAAGAGACGATGACGGGATCAATAAACAAAGACAAATTGTCGATTGGAGAAATTGTTTATACTAAACAAAAGTAGAAGAAAATAGTTTGTGATAACAACGCCGCAAACACAATAAGGAGGTCAGCTGATAGAATAAGGGGATCAGCTGGTCTACTTTATTATGGCAAAGGTGGCAAAGATTTGTTAGCACAATAAGGATAGATACGAGTCCGCACGCCTGAGTTTTTTCAGACGACAAAGGGAAGAAAAAACAAAGATGGTATTGTGCAGAGAGAGATACAACTCACACAATACAGAAAACAAGAGAAAGGACTGCAAGGCAAGCAAAGAAAAGCATATTGCGAGAAGTCTTGCCAAGGATTTTATTCAATTCGCGCCCACGATTGATACGCACCATCTCGCGCCAAGTAAGAAAATGCGGAATCAGATAAAGCAGGACGAGCGGAGCAGACAAAAGGCCATAGAAAGCGAGGGCGGAAAAACATAATGCACCGAAAACGCCTTGCAACAGATAGAACCAACTGCCAAAACGCCCACCAAGTACGGCTATTAAAGTGCGCTTGCCACAGGCGCGGTCAGTATCGCGATCGCGATAATTATTGAGCACGAGAAGCGTGTCGGTAATCAGTCCTACCGCGGCACTGAGCCACCACACCTCGGGTATGAGCCAACCGGTCAGCAAGAAATAAGTACCCGCCACGGGAACAAAGCCAAAAAACACGTAGACGAGGACATCGCCCAATCCGCAGTAGCTCAGCAACGTGGTATAAAGGAAAGCAAACACCAAACAAGCCAAACCCACGAGCAGAAAATAAGCCGTGATCAACAGGAGGTTGTCAGCCACAAAGGGGCTTGTGATAATCGAGCCGTAGAAAGTGGCCAAACCCACGATAGCCGCGAGCACCAACATCAGAGCAATGCCGCGCTTCATCGAAGACGGACTGATCCAGCCCTGCGCACAAGCGCGCTCAGGACCGAGGCGTTCTTCGCCATCTGTCCCCTTCAAAAAATCAAAAAGGTCATTGATAAAATTAGCTGCTATTTGCATCAATGCGGCAAAGAGCATACAGCCCAATACGGGCAGAAGACGGAACAGCCCAGAGGCAAAAGCCAAAGCGGAGGAGGTGACAACGGGGATGAGCGCCGCCGAGAGCGTCTTTGGGCGCGCGGCCAATAGCCAAGCGCGAGCACTGTTCTTTCTAACTTGTTCCATAAGGGCAAAAATACTGAATAATTCTGGGAGAGACAAGAACCGATGCGAAAACAAAGAAGCCGGACTTGCTGATAAATCTCAATAAGTTCGACTTCTCTTTTCTTTTTATCTCCACTCCTATTGCAGATACATCAGCAGTTGTTTGAGACTTTTCTCATCACTCCAACTCCAAAAGCGGTCGGCCATCAAAGTTCGGAAGGCCTCTTTCATTTCGGGGCGCACATATTTCTTCACTTGCGTTTCGTTGGCAGGTATCTCCTTACCCGATAACCAAAAATAGTATTTGTTTTGCAAAGGGTAGCCCACATCGGAATCCCGCTTGTCGCGGTCGAGCTCAAAGAAAGTGTTGACATTCACGCCCGAAGCACTGGGAATATCTAAATCAAAGAAGCCTGCACTATTGGAACTGTACGTTTCTTCTTTGAGAAGATTCATATTCACTGTAGTGACGCAAAGTAAATAGTTATACCCCTGACGAGCCACTACACGCCCCATCTGATTATTCACTTTCTTATATTCCACAGAATCGAGCCGAAGCCCTAACACATTATTGAGATAGGCCTTATAAATTGTGTCCTTGCGAACAAAACAGAGAGAGGCATCTTTCAGAAAGATATTGACGCTATCATCTACATGACGATTGAACGTTTGGAGTATTCTACCTTTCTGGAAAGCTTCATTGAGAAAAACTGTCTTTGAGCGGCGCAACTCTGTCTGCTGCTGGGCAAAAGTTACAACAGCGACAAAAAAAAGGCAGAGGGAGAGAAACGTGTGGCGCATAACTAAAAGGATTATGTGAAACAAGAATTGAGTAGAAGGGAAAGGGAGAGACAAATTTGCAAACTATAAAGTAGCAATCCTTATCTTTCTGAACTTCACCAAAACTAACTGCTGCAAATATATAAAAATTGCCTCATTTCAGCAAAAAGGGTAAGAAAGCGGGAGGGTTTTCGCTAAAAATGCTTAACTTCGCCGCACTTAAAACTATATAACTTTTTACGTTTTTCTTTCTAACTTATGGAATGGTTAATTAAAATCATCAACAACCCTGTGCTGCCTGCGCATTTGGCACTTCTCTTTGCGCTGGTTATTTGGTTGGGTGTAAAGTTGGGCAAACTTAAACTGGGCGGAATTTCCCTCGGCGTAACCTTCGTTTTGTTCGTCGGAATCCTCGCCGGACACCTTTACCACACGTTTGTAGTGGCTCCTTCCAACGGGGAAATGGCAACAGCCATGGCCAACCAAACGCTCATCATCAATTTCATCAAGGAATTTGGCTTGGTGCTTTTTGTCTACTGTATTGGTCTGCAAGTAGGCCCGGGCTTCTTTGCCACATTCAAAAAAGGTGGGGTTGAGATGAATCTTCTCTCCACTGCACTGATTGTTCTCAACATTGCTGTCATGCTGGCGCTCTATTTCATTTGGTTCTACTCTCCTGGAGATCCACTGAACAAAAAGAATCTCGCCATGATGACGGGTACTCTCTATGGCGCTGTTACTAACACGCCTGGTTTGGGTGCAGCCAATAACATCCTTCCGCGCTTGCTGGGCGGAAGTGCCGACTACGATCCAGGTTTCAACATAGGTAGTAGCTACGCTTGTGCCTATCCGCTGGCGGTTGTGGGTATCATCGGTGCCACCATCGCTATTCGCTATATTTGCAAAGTTAGTCTCGACAAAGAGGCCAAAGAATATGAACACGCCAACGAGGCAGATCCCTCGTCTGTTCCCGAACATTTCATCCTGCGCGTTACTAACAAAGCCGTAGTGGGCCATACGCTTCAAGAACTTCACAATTTTGTGAAGGGCGACTTCGTTTGCTCTCGTGCAAAGAAAGATGGCGAAATGTTCATTCCGAAAGAAAACACCGTAATGGAAGAAGGAATGAAACTCTATATCGTTACGGCCACTTCAGACAAGGAAGCTATCATCGCCTTGATGGGTGAACTGATTGACGAGGACTGGCAGAAAGAAACTGAAGAAGAGAAGCGTTATATCTCACAAAGACTCATTATTTCTAAGCCTGAGGTGAATGGTATGACGTTCAACGACTTACATTTCTCTTCCCTCTACAACGTTAATGTCACACGCGTTTCACGTGCTGGTATGACGCTCTTTGCGCGCAGAAACTTCCGTTTGCAGATGGGCGACCATATCCGCGTGACGGGTACGGAGGAAAATATCAATCGCGTTCGTGCTATCGTGGGCGATACGCAAAAGCGCTTGGAAGCTCCCAACGTTGGAATGATGTTCCTTGGTATTCTGCTCGGTATTTTCTTGGGACAAATTCCTATTCCTATCCCCGGAATCAGCGAACCCGTAAAGCTTGGCTTGGCTGGTGGCCCGTTGGTGCTCGGTATCCTCATCGGAGCTTTCGGCTACAAGTTTAAGATCACGGCTTACACCACCAACAGTGCCAACTTGATGCTCCGCGAGGTGGGGCTCGTACTCTTCTTGGCTGGCGTGGGTGTTCAAGCAGGTGCTACATTCTGGAACACGGTCACTAATGGCGGTTACCACTACGTTTGGATGGGTTTCCTCATCACAGTCATCCCCATTATGATTTGCGGTCTTTATGGACGCCTCAAGATGAAGTTGAACTACTTCACACTGATGGGTCTTATCGCTGGTACGAATACGGATCCCCCTGCACTTGCCTTTGCCAATCAAACGGCCAATAATGATGCGCCAGCAGTGGGTTACTCCACGGTTTATCCGCTCTCTATGTTCCTGCGAATCCTTACGGCTCAGCTCATTCTCTTGATACTCATCCCGCTCGTTTGATGCACTATAATAAAAGAGCAGTCCTCTACGGACTGCTCTTTTCCTTTTCTATCCTATCAGGCTCTGTTCCATATCCAACAGTGCCTTTTTTCTGTCTGTTCCTCCGGCGTAACCTGTGAGCGAACCATCGGAAGCAATGACGCGGTGACAGGGTACAATCAGCGATATGGGATTTCGCCCTACTGCTCCGCCAATGGCGCGCGCCGAAGTGTGGCAAGTAAGGGCCAATTGGGCATAAGTAGTGGTGGCGCCATACGGTATTGCCAACAGTTGTTGCCACACTTTTTGCTGAAAGGGAGTGCCCAAGAGTCGCAGGGGTGGTAGAAAATCTGGCCGACAACCCGAAAAATACAAATCAAGCCAACGATGCGCCTCGCTAAGTACAGTATTCTTTTTCTCCACACTCGCCTCGCAGAGCGTTGTGCCAAAGAATTTCTGTCCCTCAAACCAGAGTCCTATCAATGCGTCCTCATGGCTAGCCAACACGATACGCCCCAATGGAGAATTGTAGGAGTGAGTGTAGATCATATCAGATGATTTTCAATCGAAATACACACAAATGTAGGAAGAAATCCTTAAGAAGTATCGTGAAGTCCCTAAAATATGTCAATATATCTGCACTACTGATTGTTTTCCGTATCTTTGGCATACTTTTGTATAGTAAGCCTCAACAAACAATAAGTACTAACTAAAAAAAATCCGACACTCATGATTTGGATTATATTTGGCGTCTTCGCCGTGATCAGCTATTTGGTTCAGTCGAACCTTAAGTCGAAATTCAAGCAATACTCTCGTGTTCCCATTGCCAGCGGAATGACGGGCGCACAAGTAGCGGAGAAAATGCTCCGCGATAACGGAATCTATGACGTACGTGTTACATCGGTTCCGGGACAACTCACAGACCACTATAACCCTACCGACAAGACCGTCAACCTTAGCGAAGGCGTTTATGGGAGCTGTTCTGTTGCTGCCGCAGCCGTTGCAGCTCATGAATGTGGCCATGCTGTTCAGCACGAAAGGGCTTACGCACCGCTGCAACTCCGTTCGGCCCTCGTTCCTGTAGTAAACTTTGCTTCGCAGTGGGTGCAATGGGTACTTTTGGCTGGTATGATACTTGTCAACGCAATGCCTGGAATCCTCTTGGCAGGTATTGTACTCTTCGCACTGACCACTCTGTTTAGCTTCATCACTCTTCCCGTTGAGATTGACGCCAGCCGACGCGCTACACAGTGGCTTGCAGGGGCAGGTATCACCAGTAGAGAAAACTATCCGATGGCAGTTAGCGCACTTCGCTCTGCTGCTTACACCTACGTTGTTGCAGCACTCGGTTCGCTTGCTACACTCATCTATTATGCTCTCATATATTCGAATAACCGCGACTAAGAGAGTCAGCAGAAAATCCCTATAAAGAACGAGACACAACTGGCAAAGAGAAAAGTCTTTGCAGTTGTGTCTCCTTCTTTTATTCTTATTGCTTACTACTCTCCTATTCCGTTTTATGACTCAGTAGGTTGCAAATCCCTTTTTGATAATGAAAGTGAAGCGTCTACAGTTATCTTACAGAAGTTCTTGAAGGCGAGAATAAAACTTATTTGTCAGCCGATGGAGTGTTTTTAAGCTGTTTCTTCTTCCATTTGGTGCGCAGCCAAATAATAAGTACGAGGACGAGAAGAACAACTTTCTTTCCAAATTTCCACGCAATGTAAATCCAAGCCCATTCTTGAGGGAGTTTTTCTAAATAAGTATCGAGAAAGAAGAAAGCAGCAAAGCCCATAGATATGATAACGATGAACCATGCTATCTGTATCCAAAAATTCTGATACCATCGCTTCGGTTCTTCGCTTTCTTCCGCATCTTTGTCCTTTCCCAAAAGATGATAAATAATGGCAAAGATGAGAAAGGCAAGGAGCATAAGAGCAATGACGATGAGCATTCTTGTGCTCGAGGAGGGATGCCCATACCCCATTTTTTCAGAAAGGAAATCGATCAAGAAAAACAATCCGAACGCGCTCCCAAAGGTAAGTAGGAAGATGCCGAACTGATAAAAGATATATTTCCAAAACTGACGTTTGTTCTGCCGATAGAGTTGTTGCAATTTATTCCACTTCATGAGGATGATTGTTTATGGCTTTGCTAAAGCAATCGCGGCAGAGCGGTTCGTATTCATCCTTTTCGCCAAGCATCACCTGCTTTTCGCCTTTCACGATGCGGTGACTAAATTGTGCCAGATTGCCGCAGCGCACGCAGATAGCGTGAACTTTCGTAACGTCCTCAGCAATAGCCATCAGTGCGGGCATCGGACCGAAAGGATTACCTAAGAAGTCCATATCCAGCCCTGCCACAATGACGCGCTTGCCTGCATCAGCCATTTTCTTACACACATCTACGAGCGTTTCGTCGAAGAACTGCGCTTCGTCGATACCCACTACTTCAGCATCGGAAGCCAGCAGCAGAATACTGTTTGGGGCATCCACTGGCGTTGATTTGATATAGTTGGAATCATGAGAGACCACGTTTTCTTCGCTATAACGTGTATCAATAGTGGGCTTATAGATTTCCACGTTCTGATGGGCAAACTGGGCGCGTTTCAGGCGACGGATGAGTTCTTCCGTTTTGCCCGAGAACATAGAACCGCAGATCACTTCGATATGTCCGTGGCGCATGTATTCGTGTTGAAAATAGTGATTCATTCCTCTGAGTTGATTTTCGGAGAGCGAAGATAATAAATTATTCTGTTTGTTTCTCTATGAGAGAGACTCTAAGCTACTGATAAATTTCCTAAAATTATTGGGGCGCACAACTCATTTGATATTTCTTATTTGAAACAACCGTAATGAAACGTGCCATTATGAAGCGTTTCATATTCTATATATAGATTATTTCTTATGGATGTACCGCCCAAAAAGAAACAGCCACCAGTCCATAAAAACTGGTGGCTATTGGGAAGTATTCAGTCTTTTGTGATTCAGAAAGCGCTGCAAGTGCCCAAGCTACGATCTACAAGAAGACCGTCCTTAGCTTTAAGGTTGAATTTGCCTGCTTTCTTAGCTTTGAGCTTGATGACAAAAAGTTTACCGTCTTCCAGCAAGAAATTGTTACCGCGGTTCACAAAACAGGGGAAGAGCTCCTTCTGACCGTTAGTATGTAAGCGGTCGTAAGTGAGGTTCACCATGTCTTTCATATTGAGAAGTTCGATGCCTTGGTATTCAAATTCACTCGTGCTATAAGGCAGCGCGAAGCTCAAACCATTGACGCATTTCAGATCCTTACCACTCACCGTGATGCGAACCTCATCGCCAGCAGCGAAGGTGTTCTTGTCTGCCGTCAAGAGCAGTTTTCCGCTCACCTTGTCGCTCGCGCGTTGTGCCGCACCTCCGTCAAGCTGAGTTGTCACGATGGAGATGTCGTAGGCGTCAATAAGGCCATTCTTATTGATGTCACCACTGCTCACATAATCGAAGTCGGCATCACCACGGCGCAGGCCTGTGTAGTTCATGTAACTTGTCAAGTCGTTCTCGTCAATACGTTTGTCGTGGTTGATGTCGCCTTGCAAGATGCTTTCGCTACCTGGAACTTTGAACACATACATTTGGCGTCCGCTTGCGAAGTTGCCAGCGGCTTCCGTCACGTTCAAGCGGATGTAGCGAGCTGAGGGATTGCCCTCGAAAGTAAAGGTCTTCGTTGCTCCATCGCGGTTCCACGTAAAGTCAATAGGCTTCGACCACGTTTGGCGGTCTGTGGAGTAAGAGATAGTTCCCTTTGTCAGCGTACCGTTGCCGCCGTCTTCGCGGGGGAGATACTCCAGTTTGTCAAGCTCATTCACAGAGCGGAGATCCAGTGTAAGCGTAAAAGGCACTGCCTCGCCTTTGCCCCATTTCGAGTGCCATGTTGAGCGCTGGTCGTAGTCGAAGAGTTTGTTAACTCCCATTCCGGGTTGGTTCTCACAAGTAGTTTGTCCCATGATATTCTTCACAGCGAACTGATAAGGATCAGCCTTTGTGCGAGCTTTCACTGCGCACCAAGGAGAGAAGCCATCCTTGTTGACAGCGCGCACCTTGAAACTGTAGTCAGTTTCGGGTTTCAAGCCGTCGAAAGTAAGTTCCTGGTCGGTAATTGTAGAATAGAGTTGGCCGTCATACTCTATTTCGTAGTAGTCTGCATTCTGCACCTTTTCCCAGGAAGGCGTGAGCGTGTACGTCTTTACGTTGTCGTCTGTAAACGTTACGTTGGGGACAGACAGCGGGCCAGAAGTTTTCAGCAGTGCACTGACGGGCGCAAATTCGTAACCTTTCACTTGTAGCTCTACTGTATTCTTCGTTACGTCAGTCTTACCAATCTTGACGAGCAACTGCGGGTTCTTCGTGATCTCTTTTTTCTCAAATTCACTACCTGCTGTGGCGAAACGATTCAGATTGGGGTACGGATTGAAGAAAAAGACATTCTGACCGTTCACATAAGCCAGCAAGCTGGTAACCTTAGTGAGTTTCACATTCTTACCACCCACTTTAGCCACCACCTTTTTGGGAGCACGCGTAGCATTGATGAAGAATTCCGTTTCCTTGTTAGCTTCAAAGCCTTTATAGTTGCCCACAGTTTTCTCCACCTTCACGTTGAGCTCATCTTTCTGCAAGTTGCTCATGATGTCGGTGTGCGTAGCGTCGCCCTTGAGATATGCCTGCGTCTCACCATCGTCGTCGTATTCCGTAAAGCAGTTTGCACCATCGGGATAAAGCTCGTAAGCGCGATAGTCCTTGCGAATTTCAGAAGGATTGTTGTTGGGGTTCGTCATCGGTATGATGGCGCCCGCTTTCACAAAGACGGGGAGTTTCCAAAGCGGCGCATTGTAGTTGTTGATAATGCGACCACCAAAGAAAATCTGTCCGTCGTAATAGTCCACCCATTTACCTTCGGGCAGGTATATACCGTTGCGTATATCGTTGCCGTCCTTGTCGGCTTTGGTGTCCTTATAGATAGGAGCTACTAAGAAACTCGGACCGTAGAGATATTCGTACTCCGTCTTCGTGCCAAGCGTGTAGTCGTTAGGATAGTCGAGGAAGAGCGCACGAATCATGGGCTTGCCGTAAACAGCCTCCTCTGCGATGCTGTAAGTATAGGGCATCAGCATTGATTTGAGCTTCAGATAAGAGCGGTTGATACTCGTAGCGGGTTCACCAAGCACCATCGGATATTTCGGGTTTGCGCCCCAACCGTCCATATTGAGTTCCATCGGTGTGAATGTCTTCCATTGGAATTCGCGTACATTCACCGGCACGTTCTTACCGCCAAAGATGCCGTCCACATCGCTTGTTATATTGGGCTGACCAGAAAGTCCCGAACCGATGAAGGTGGGGATGTGGAAGCGAATATATTCCCAGTCGCCTCCTGTTTGGTCGCCCGACCAGATTCCCGCGTAGCGCTGCGTACCTGCCCAACCATCGAGGCTGATGATAAAGGGGCGCGCATCATGGCCGTACTTCGGCATGATTTCGCCTACATCGGCCACACCGTTGAGGCCGAAGCTGTAGCCGGCACCTACCCAAGCCACGTCGGTCTTTAAGACACGGACGCCTGCCACGCCTACTTCCTTTTTGATGTCGCGTTGTAGCAGAGCTTCAATGCCGTCTTTCGGGTGGAGATCGCTTTGTGTCCACAAACCAATCTGTACGCCTTTCGAGCGCGCATAATCGCCAAAGCTTTTCAAGTTGGCAATGTTGCCATCCAGCGTGGCTGTTTGGCCATAGCCTGCTCCATAACCATCGTTAGGTAAGAACCATCCGAGTGGCATATCGTTTTTCAGATAGCGATCTATAGCGGCGCGGGCTGAAAACTGATAATTGTTTTTCTCACCATTGAGACTTTCTTTGATACCTCCGTTGTCCTTTTGGCTCTCGTTGTAGCGTTTGCCGTCCTCATAAGCCATGAAGCCGTTTTCATTCTCCGTCCAGTAGTCACGATTATAGGCATTGAGATGACCTTCGTAGAAACCAAATTTTGGCAGTAGCACGGGATTTCCCGTCAGCTGGTAGAAATCGGAAAGCAAAGATGACGGTTCTTTATCTACCATGAGGAATACATCGAGATAATTCTCTGAGTGGGAAAGCGTCACTTTCTTAGCATCTTCTGCTCCGAAATCGTAGCGACCAGGCTTGAAAGTATGCCACAAAAGGCCGTACCCCTTTGTTGACCAATAGAAAGGAGTGGGAGAAGCCACACCGCCATCCACCCAGTTGTTCGTGTTTTCGATGGCAATAGACTTTCCTCTATGGGAGAAACGACCATTTTGCACGCCGCCACCATAGAAATATTCATTGGGTTGAGCAGCAAATGTGAGAGTGGTTTTTGCATCCGTGATATTGGCAGCTGCCAGCTCACGCACCACTTCTATTCCCTCACCGTTGAGCACGGAGAGAAGCCCTGAAGTAGCATTCAGGCGGAGTTGTACTTTCGGCGTAGCAATGATATAGTAGCCGTTGTCTTTTGTCAAGTTGATATGCTCCACGCTCTTTCGCGGGTTGTCCACGAGGATTTGTGCGGGCGGCTGTGCCTGTGGATTGCGCACCTTTCCGCCCTTGTTGTCCTGGAACAGACGGAAGATATTCTCACCGTAAAAGTCAATGGTGAGCACCTGTCCGTTCTGATAGCGCACTTCAAAGGTGGTAGCGTTCAGTTGGTTCACTCCGCTGATTGCGCTAGCAGTCTGGCTGATAGTGACCATGGAGGACGGAACGAAGGCCATAGCCGGAACGCCGGCCACGAGCGGCAGAGCGAGCGCCAAAGCTGCGCAACATCCTCGTCCTTTTGATGTGTAATGTTTCATCGGGTGTATAATTGTTATTTCGATTTTCCAAATTAGGCACAAATTTACAAAGAATATCCATTCAATACAAGGGGGCGAGCAGCTTCCTCCCTTCGAGAGTGAGCGAGAGTTGAAGGATAAGGCCGCAAAACAAAGCTATTGCAGTGAGAGTTCTGCTGGATTATGAGCCGCATAAAGGCCATGATAGTTGTGCAGTACTTTGTCAAGAGAATTCGTATTCTGCGGCTCTGAGAATCTCTCGAAATCAAAACCGAAATAGAGCGGTGCACCTGCAAGTCTTGCTGAGTTGCCCGCCCAATAAGGCTATCCATGGATACAATAAGGATATTTTGAAACGCAATAAGGCTGTCAGCTGACATCCTTATTGTATCGGCCGACAGGATAAGGAAAAATACGAGCGTTTTAATGAAGAAAGAGGGCGTTTTTGTGTTGTTGAACATTAAAAAGTAGGTGTTTTTCCAAAACTTAAAGGTAAGAGTGATTTTTTTAATGCGCTTTTTCGCTTTCTCCCCACTTTTTGCACGCTATATTGAGATAGTGGTTTGTCAAGTAATAGGGCGGTTTTACTTGTGGGAGATAAGATGTAGTTCTCGAGCTTTTCGGACGAATTAGACACGTGAAATTAAAGCGAGAATTGGGAAAAGCGGATATTGCCCAATTCTAATCTTTGCTTTATCTTTGCTATCAGAAACTGTAATAAGAGAAATGGCAAAGAAAATAACGCGGTTGGAGGCTCTGAGGATTATTCTTTCCAACAAAGTGGTGAGGTCGCAAGCTGACATACAACGCGAATTGGCGCGCGCAGGCTTTAAGGTTTCGCAACCTACGGTGTCGAGCGATTTACAGAAGCTTCACGCCTTGCGGCAAAAGACTCCCGATGGCTACCAACTGATTCTTCCCAAAACAGAAGGCTACCGCCGACCGATACCTATTGAGGCTTTACCAGAATATTTACAGAACACGGGTGTTGTCGGCATCACTTTTTCGGGCACTTTAGCCGTTCTCCACACACGTCCGGGCTATGCGGCGGGGCTTGCTGCCGATATTGATAGCCATCATTTGCCTGAAGTGGCAGGTACGGTGGCGGGCTACGACACCTTGTTTGTGGCACAAGCTGAAGGTATCGAACGCCAGCAGCTCATTGACGCACTCTCCAGCGTGATTCCCGCACTCAAAGCTGTGCTCTTATAAATTTTGAGAAATAACAATGGCGTCGGTCAACACTCATGAGATGTTGACCGACGCCGTTATATATCTTCAAAAAAATACTTATTCTTCTGATTTGTATTTGCCAACAAACTCGTTGAGCAACTCAATGCCTTTCTCGGTGGAAATACCGCGGAGATAAGCGATAGTGGAAGAAGAGAGAAGTTCAAAGAGAGGAACGGTTTTGTAAAGCCCTTTCTCCACCAAGGTGTCTATGATGGCCACGCCTACTTCATAGACCATTTCCGCATTGATCTCGGGGCGGAAAAGTCCCTGACTGATACCGCGATTGATAAACTCAAGAGCGTTGGCCTTGTTCTCCTTTCGATGGTGTAGCATATTCTCCCGCAACTTATCGTAGAGGGGGATTTCGTTGAGAAACTCTTTTGAAAATTTCTGGATTTCCATCATGCTGAGTTGGAGATCGCTGAGAATGATTTCTATGACGTTGTCAGTCTCCGCCATGATATGTTCAATTTGCTGTTGGTGCTCCGCCATCGCTTTTTGCTGGCACGCAAGAAGCAAGCTCTCTTTGGTATCGAAGAGTTGGTAGAGTGTGCGCTTAGATATATGGAGCTGATGCGATACATCGTCCATCGTAACGGCTCGGATACCGCGTTTGTGAAACAGTTCCTGCCCCGCAGCAATCACTCGCTCCCGTAGTAACGCTTTATCATTTATCCCTTTCATTTGTTCCCTTAAATTGTATAATTCCAAATGTCTTATCCGCAAAGTTAAGATAAAAACTTCTGTATTAGCTATAAGTTTTAGTCTTTCTTTACTTTTAGCAGCAAGAATTTATTCTAAAAAAGAGGTTTCTTGCAGTACATCTGTTAGTCAGTGGGTGCTTTCTGATGAAAAAATGTATCTTTGCAAAATAGAGATACATTATAAAGAACAAACCAGATAAGTATGGTGAAAATTACTAAAGAAGCTGCCTTGCATTATCATGCAATGGGCAAGCCCGGCAAGATTGAGATTGTTCCCACGAAGCCTTATCGCACACAGACAGATCTCTCTCTGGCCTATTCACCCGGTGTGGCTGAGCCATGCCTCGAGATTCAGAAAAATCCGCACGACGTTTATCGCTATACCAACAAAGGTAACCTCGTTGCTGTGATCAGTAACGGCACGGCCGTTCTCGGCTTGGGCGACATCGGCGCTATGAGTGGCAAACCCGTGATGGAAGGAAAATCACTCCTCTTCAAAATCTACGCTGGCGTGGATGCTTTCGATATAGAAGTGGACGAGAAAGACCCAGAAAAGTTTATACAAGCGGTCAAAGCTATCGCCCCCACTTTTGGCGGTATCAACTTGGAGGACATCAAAGCACCTGAGTGTTTCGAAATTGAACGCCGACTGAAGGAAGAACTCGATATTCCCGTGATGCACGACGACCAGCACGGTACGGCCATTATTTCGGCCGCCGGAATGCTAAATGCCGTGGATGTGGCGGGAAAGCGTATGGAGGAAGTGAAAGTAGTGGTAAACGGTGCCGGTGCAGCCGCCATCAGTTGTTCCCGTCTTTATTGTGCTTTCGGTGTGCGTAAGGAAAACATCGTGATGCTTGATTCTAAAGGTGTGATAACGGCAGATCGCCCCAATCTCACCGAACAAAAGCGCGAATTTGCCACCACTCGCACAGACGTACACTCCTTGGCCGAAGCAATGGTTGGGGCTGATATTTTTGTAGGTCTTTCAAAAGGAAATATCGTATCGCAAGAGATGGTTCGCACAATGGCTAAAAATCCCATCATCTTTGCATTGGCTAATCCTGTGCCCGAGATTTCTTACGAAGAAGCTAAGGCGGCTCGTCCCGATGTGCTGATGTCGACGGGGCGCACGGACTATCCCAATCAGATCAATAATGTCATTGGTTTCCCCTATATTTTCCGCGGTGCGTTGGATGTGGCTGCTACGGCCATCAACGAAGAAATGAAAATGGCTGCGGCGCGCGCCATTGCCGAACTGGCTCGCCGCCCTGTGCCCGATATTGTGAATCGTGCCTATCATGTGCGCAACTTCACTTTTGGCCCTGACTATTTCATTCCGAAGCCCGTTGATCCGCGCCTCATTACGGAGGTGAGCATGGCGGTAGCAAAGGCCGCTATCGATAGTGGCGTGGCACGAAAGGACATCTCTGACTGGCGCGCTTATCGTCAGCACTTGCGCGAGCTCATGGGGCAGGAAACTAAATTCACGCAGAATCTATATGCCGCGGCAAAGCTCCACCCGAAGCGCGTGGTTTATGCCGAGGGTACTCACCCTACTATGCTACAGGCTGCAGTGCAGGCAAAGGAAGAGGGCTTCTGCGAACCTATCCTTTTGGGTAACGAAATTAAGATTAAAGCCTTAGCGGCTGAATTGCATCTCGACTTGACAGGTTGCCAGCTGCTGAATCTTCGCGACGATTCGCAGATTGACCGCCGCCACCACTACGCTCGTCTGTTGGCCGAAAAGAAGCAGCGCGAGGGGTACACCTTGCAGGAAGCAATGGACAAGATGTATGAGCGAAACTACTTTGGCATGATGATGGTGGAAACTGGCGACGCTGACGCTTTCATTACTGGATTATACACCAAATATAGTAATACGATCAAGGTAGCAAAGGAAGTGATTGGCATACGGGAGGGCTACTCGCACTTTGGTACTATGCACCTGATTTCCTCTAAAAAAGGCATTTTCTTCATAGCCGACACGCTCATCAACCGCGACCCAGACGAGGAAACACTCTACGACCTCGCCAAACTCTCGGCTTCAACGGTGCGCTTCTTCAACCGCACTCCGACTATAGCTATGTTGAGTTATTCCAACTTTGGTTCGGACAATGAAGGCAAGCCTGCTGTAGTGCACGATGTAGTCAGTCGGATGCAACAAGAATTCCCCGACTTAGCGATAGATGGAGAGATGCAGGTGAATTTCGCCCTCGACCGCCAGCTTCGCGATGAGAAGTATCCCTTTACGCGCCTCAAAGGACAGGACGTGAACACACTTGTTTTCCCCACTCTCTCAGCGGCCAATTCGGCTTATAAGATGGTGAAAGCTATCAATATGGCCGATGATGGAGAAGTGATAGGCCCTATTCAGATGGGACTGAACAAACCAATCCATTTTACAGACTTCGAAAGCAGCGTGCGCGACATCGTCAATGTCACAGCCGTTGCGGTGCTCGATGCAACCGTACAGAGCAAACTCGGAGAGCATCCTGAATTGTAAACAGATTCTTCTTATATAATAAAAGGAGTAATCGCTCGGTTGATAACTGCCTGCGGTTGCTCCTTTCTTTTATACCTAAAAAAGGGTATTGTAAGGGATAAGAAAATGCTTTACTTTTGCATCCGAATTTAATTTAACTTAAAATTTTTATGAAACTAACTAAATTTTTCGCCATTCTGGGACTCGGTCTCTGCTTGATGGCTACGAGCTGCTCAAAGGATGAAGACAAAGCCCTCACGGCTGAAGATGTTTGTGGTACCTATTCAGGTGCATTCACTGTTTCTTTAGGTGACGCTCCTTATGCTACTGATAATACAGAAGTGAAAGTGGAAAAGGCTGGAAACAACTTGGTGAACATCACCTTTGCTGAAATTACGGGTAGCCCTGCAAGTCCTGGTCGTCCGGCTTCTAAGATGACAAATCTGAAGCTTACTAATGTGAAGTTGACGCTCAATGGTACTACTGCTTCTTTCGAGGCAGATCCTGTTGAAGGTGCTGGCATGATGAACGGCAAGAGTGCTGCCATCAATCATAGCAAAATCTCTGGTACGTTCGCCAATAAGAAGCTGAATCTCAATCTTGATTTCTCTTTCGGCCGTATGTACAAAATGATGAAAGCTCTTTTGAACGGTAAATACGAAGGTACGAAGAAGTAACCCTTCTCCTTATTCCATAAATGTTGCAGTCCGATGTAAGCAATGCTTGTCGGACTGCTTTTTTTATTACTTTTGCCGAAATTTCAAAACCGATAGATTTATGTTACACTCTTTACGCACGGCTCTTTTAGCAGCTCTTTTCTGTTTGGCAACATCCGCCTTCTCGCAAAGAGAGGCTGTTATCGGGATAGCCCCTGACTACTCCAGTTATGCCACGCTAATCAGCCAACAGGACACCTCCCTTGTTTTTGTCACCGACCAGCGGGACACGATTTCGCTCACCATTCTGAAAAAGCCGTGGAAGATGATGAGCCGGATAGGCACATTGCGCCCTGGCGATCGTTATGCTATTGTTGTTCATCCCGATGTGCTGCCAGGTGTAGTTTTTTCTTATTTGAATATCACACAGCTACAGCAGCGTTGGATTTCGCTTACAGATGGGAATAGATTAGATTTTTTACCTGGAGGAAGGTTACGCGGAAGTTCGTCGGTAGCTCTAAAAAATTATCGTATAGATGACTATTGGGGTACAATTTTCGTGAACTTCGATCACTTTTATCCCGCGGGTGATGGAACGTATAGGCGCACAGATGGAGAGGCCTTACTGGAAGTGAAAGAACTTACAGACACCACGCTCGATGTTGTCTTGAAACTGAACGATTTATCCTATATAAAGCTAGACGATTGGCACATGAAATACCGATGCCAAACACCTGAAGAGCGACAAAAAGAGCTGCTCAAACGCTATGGTGTAAGAAAGCAGTGATACAATAAGGGCGTCAGTTGACAGAATAAGGCTGTCAGTTGACGCTCAATGGTTCTACTGCTTCTTTCGAGGCAGATCCTGTTGAAGGTGCTGGCATGATGAACGGCAAGAGTGCTGCCATCAATCATAGCAAAATCTCTGGTACGTTCGCCAATAAGAAGCTGAATCTCAATCTTGATTTCTCTTTCGGCCGTATGTACAAAATGATGAAAGCTCTTTTGAACGGTAAATACGAAGGTACGAAGAAGTAACCCTTCTCCTTATTCCATAAATGTTGCAGTCCGATGTAAGCAATGCTTGTCGGACTGCTTTTTTTATTACTTTTGCCGAAATTTCAAAACCGATAGATTTATGTTACACTCTTTACGCACGGCTCTTTTAGCAGCTCTTTTCTGTTTGGCAACATCCGCCTTCTCGCAAAGAGAGGCTGTTATCGGGATAGCCCCTGACTACTCCAGTTATGCCACGCTAATCAGCCAACAGGACACCTCCCTTGTTTTTGTCACCGACCAGCGGGACACGATTTCGCTCACCATTCTGAAAAAGCCGTGGAAGATGATGAGCCGGATAGGCACATTGCGCCCTGGCGATCGTTATGCCCTCATTGTCCAGGCAGATGCTCTGCCAGGTGTGGTCTATTCTTATGTAAACCTTACGCAGCTACAGCAGCGTTGGATTTCGCTTACAGATGGGAATACATTAGTGTTTTCTCCTGGTGGAGGATTATGTGGAAGTGCATCGGTATCCCTGGATAATTATCGTATAGATAATTTTTTGGGTACCATTTTCGTGAAATTCCATTACTTTTATCCCACAGGTAGAGGAACCTATGGAATAGAAGAATCAGAAACCTTACTGAAAGTGAAAGAACTTACAGACACCACGCTCGATGTTGTCTTGAAACTAAGCGATTTATACAAGAGCAAGCTGGACGATTGGCACATGAAATACCGATGCCAAACACCTGAGGAGCGACAAAACGAGTTGCTCAAACACTATGGTGTAAGAAAGCAATGATACAATAAGGGCGTCAGTTGACAGAATAAGGCTGTCAGTTGACGCCCTTATTCTGTCAGCTGACGCAATAAGGATATTGATGGGTAAAAAGAAGATAAAGATTGCCTTGCTTATCTCTCAGAATAGCAAAGGCCTATAAAGCAGTATCGCCCTTATAGGCGGCTTCGATTTCTAAGAAATAAACATCGTGGAGACCGCCGCCGGGCCGATCGTTATACCAACGCTCGAGTTGTTCTTTATCGAGGAATTTCTCAGGCTCAAAATGTCCTTTGTACATCTTACGGCAAACAAGAGTCAGTCGGGCTTGCTCGAAAGTTACGGCATCATCGGCCAGTGCAAGTGGCTTCAACCCAGTTGCTGCCACTTTGTCGAGATCACGCCCCGACTTACTCCCACAAACTTTATGAGCAGCACGCCCAGTCTCTCCCAAGAAAGTAAGCGTCAGGCGATTCTGTTGCTCCACAAAATCATGCGTATAACGCTCGGGACGGATAAAAACAATCGCCACGTGCTTTCCCCAAAGTTCGCCCAGAGCTCCCCAGCTCACTGTCATCATGTTAAAGTTATCCAGAGTACCCGCAGTGACGAGTCCCCACTCTTTGCCGATGAGTTCAAAAACGTTCTCTTTGCCTAACTCAGTAATATCAATTTGTTGCATAATCTTTCTTATAACTTAAAAGTTTCCAGCCACTCCCCAATGGGAGCGGCTGTTGCAGGGAATATTATAAATCTTCGAGATAAATGAAATCGCCACGATCCTTACGTTCCTCGATGAGTTTGTTAAACTTCATCCGTTTATTACGATTGATAAAGCGACGGGCAAATACGTTTGGAATCGCCACACCGAGGGCTATACAGAAAATCATCATTGAGGCCGACACACCGTTGACTACTGCTGCGCTCATTGTCTGGTTGAGAGTTTCGTGGTCAACAGGCACTTGGATAAACGAATAAAGGGCGCGGTACATCAGCACACCTGGAACCATTGGGATGACACTCGAAATCGTGATAACATGGTTGGGGGTGTGAAGCCAGTGTACTGCTTTCAGCGCTATCAGGCTCACCAGTGCAGAGCCGGCTAAGCTACCGATGACGCCACCTAAGCCCAACGAGAAAGAACAGCATTCGTCGGGACGCAGGCTTACGAAGTTGCGTGTACAAACTGCTATGATGGCTCCTAAAGCCGCCACCCAGAGCAGTCGCTTGGGGATATTGAAAATCATACTAAAGCCCATTCCAGATATGGCCGCTGCAAGAGCATATTCCCAATATTGGTGGTGTGGCACCATAGGGATACCCATAATGTCGGGCTTGAAACCAAAGGTTATCCCGCAGAACATGAGGGCGAAAGCTATTCCGAAGGCCATTCCAACCATCATCATAGCCGTATTAGTTGCTCTAATGAGCCCCACCTGGTGGTTGCCTTCCATCATATCGTCTACAAAGTTGATCAGCGGTACTCCCGGCACAATAAAGAGTGCACACGCCAAGAGCGGATGTAGGGGCGTAGTTGTCCAACCGGGCAAGAAGGTAGTGAGCCAAGCCGCGAACGTGGAAACGAATGCGGCAATGGCAATGGACATATATAGATTCACTCCAGCTTTGAGCAGATAGAATCGTGAGCGAAAACCGAGATAAGCACAAATAGATGCTAAAAGAAATGCAATCCAGTCGCAACCAAACTGTATGCAGAAGCCACCGCAGGCGAAAGCCGCACCAATAGCGGTGACGCGTGGACTATAGTTGCGAGGGCGTTCTTTAATTGTGTTCAACTCCTCTTCAAACTGGTCGATGGAATAATCCTCGCGAACTGCGCGGAACGTGAGTTTGCTGATAGCGGAAATAGCTGTAAAGTTGATACCGTGCTTCTCGCAACGCTGAAACTTTGAGAAAGAATGTTCGGCATCGCTGAAATTCACCATCAGCATTTTGTAGTCGATGTAGATGTGAAGATTCTCTTCGGGCAATCCAAAGAAAGCCGCAGTTCGCTTCATGTTGCGCTTGATGCGGTCTGTATTTGCTGAACTTTCAACGAGTAGTTGTCCTGTACGAAGCAGAAGATCGAGTTTCCTACGTAAGTCATGTACTGAATTACTATGAGTGTTTGCTTCCATTTATAAGTTATTGATTTTTCGAGGTGCAAAATTACAAAATTATCGGCAGAAGGCAGTCACCGACACATGGCTTTCCCTTATCGGACAGTAGGAGGAAAACGAAAGAAGACTTATTGCAGCCACAGATGTGATACTGCAATAAGTCTTCTTTTCTATAATCTCAAGCAACGTGCCTTATTTGGCGGCACTCAAGCGCAACTTATAGTGCTGCATCTTTTGTGCTACACGATATTTCGGTAAAGTATCCACATCTGCACCACAGGAAGCATTGCCCACACCGCGTGTGCAAGCATCGAGGTGCAGCACTACGGCTGGATAACGCTGGAGGTCTTCTTTATGAAGTGCCTCCATTAGCTGCGCATCAGTATAGTTGAGCGCGGAGAAACTCACATCGCCTTCTGTTTCTACTCGAACGCCACGACCATTCTTATCGGTCAGCGTGAGTTCGCGAAGCAATTCTCGCCCACCCATAGACTGTGGCTTCATATAGCGCTCTCCACTGTTCTCCACCATGGTTGTATAGCGACCCATAAGGCTTCCATCGCGGCGGTCGTTATAGTTCTCCCAAGGTCCAAGGGCGTAATAGTTCATGTGCTGGAAGGTGCTATCGAGATACACTACGATACCCGCGCGGCGAAGGTTTGGCGTCTTCGGCTGAAGGGTTACATCGACATCCACAATGCCTTCGGGATAGAGCGTGTACTTCAGCGTCTGACCGCAGAGAGAGCCGTCGCGCGACACGATAATTTGAGGCGTGCCTTGAGCAGATGTTTCGAGGCGCACCTCTGCCTTATCGGCCAATCCGTCGGATGTATTGCCGAAGCGGTCGTTCTCAATCCATCGGTGGTTATTGAAAAGGAAACTTCCATCAGCACCTAGCACGTGCGTGCTGCCGAGCGTGAGCGAACGAACAGCACCTGTCGTGCGATTGATTTCGATGGCCGACTGACCGCTCTGGTAACGCACAACATTACCTGGGAGTTCCGTGGCCGTGGGTGCTGCCGATGAGTGGAGCGCAGGCAGAGAGCCGCGCGCAGTCAAGGCAAACTGCTGATGAGCTACCTCGTGTTCTTTAGCAGCATAACGCGTGGCAACTGCTTCAAGGAGATGAAGCTGAAGAAGAACCTCATCACCAGCAGCGGCTGCAGCACGAAGTTTCACTTTCTTAATAGGGAGCACCAAAGTGAGGCTATCACCAGGAAGCACATTGGGCAGCTTCATCGTTTTCGTACTCACAACGTGACCGTTCTTCATCACGTCGTAGCGCAGAACAAAGTTGTTGAGACTTGTGAAGTCGTAGTTATTATAGAGGCGTACTGCCACCGTGTTCTTATCCATATCCGTGCGCTGCTCTGCAAACTTTACATACTGGAAGGCAGCTTTCACTTCTTTGAGTTTCGCACTCTCCTGACGCGTAGCAGGCAGAATACCGTTGCAGCAGAAGTTGCCTTGATGAGGGCCTGGATAGTCGTAGCCCGTTGTGAGGCGGTAAATGCCTTTCTTCATTAGTTGCGGATTGTAGATAGCTTGATCTACCCAATCCCAAACGCAGCCGCCGATGGTGGAGTTACTTTTCTCGATAACATTCCAATACTCCGTCAGGTTGCCGATAGCATTACCCATGGCGTGGGCATACTCGCAGATAAACATCGGCTTATCAAGGTTGCTCGTATTCTCATTCATCCAAGCCATACCTGGGTACATCTTAGAATAGAAATCAGAGAAACGAGAGCCACCATAAGGCTTGCCCGCGCGCGTTCCCTCGTAATGGATGGGACGACTGTCAAGCTCGCGAACTTTCTCGTAGCATTCTTTGAAGTTTGCCCCGTTTCCGGCCTCATTACCGAGACTCCAGAAAATCACAGAAGGATGATTGCGATCGCGAAGCACCATTCGTTCGTCACGGTCTACAAAGGCGGGAATCCAACTGGGACGGTCGGAAATGCTCTGGTTTGCGTGGTCTTCCAAATCAGCTTCTTCCATAACATACATACCGTAGTAGTCGCACAAGAAAGAGAGGCGCGGAGAGTTGGGATAATGGCTCGTGCGGAGCGTATTGACATTGTTTTGCTTCATCAATAAGATGTCGCGCTCCATCTCCGACAAAGTGACAGCTCGTCCATGAACTGGCGATGTGTCGTGGCGGTTTACGCCTTTGAAGAACACTTTCTTTCCGTTGATATAAACTAGAGAGTTGACAACGCGAATATCGCGGAAACCGTATTTTGTACTGAAAGCCATCTCTTCGCGGTCGCCATCGAACTGCTGAATACGCACAGTGTAGAGGTTGGGGGTTTCAGCCGTCCACGCCATAAAGTGGGGCACGTGGATATTGAGGTTAGCATCCGTCACATTGCCCGGCGTGAGAGCCACTTCAACACTTTTCTCACCCACCTGCTTACCTGCTGGATCGTAGAGTTTAACCACCAAGCGGCGTGAGCCTGAAACATTGTCGCGGTTATCGAGCGTCAGATTGACATTCAGCGCGGCGTCGGAGAAGTTCTCAAAGAATTTCGCCGTCAGAACGTGGTCGCGAATGGCAGCTTTGGGGACGTCGTAAACATATACGTCGCGGAAAATACCGCTCATACGGAACATATCCTGACATTCGAGGTAGCTACCATCGCTCCAGCGGAAAACTTGCACAGCCAGGCGATTGCGGCCATCTGTGAGGTACTTGCTGACATCGAACTCAGTCACGTTGTTGCTTCCCTGCGTGTAGCCAACATATTGGCCGTTCACCCAAACGAAAGCAGCCGAGTAGATACCATCGAAGTGGAGGAATGTTCTGCGATTCTTATAGTCAGCTGGAGAGTCGAAGTAGGTTACGTAAGAACCCACGGGGTCTATCCCGTAGTTTTTACCGCCATCGTTGTAACCCGGACGGGCATTGATGAACGGCGGCGTATTGGAATGAGGGTATTCTACATTGCAATAAAGAGGTGTATCATATCCCTTCATCTCCCAATTAGAGGGAACAGAGATGGTGTCCCATGCAGCTTCGTCGAAACCATTTTTCCAGAAATCCATGGGGCGTTTGCTGGGCTCGGAAACAAGGTTAAACTTCCACACACCATTCAGCAAGCGGAAATGGCTGTTTCTTTGCGGATAGAGCCAAGGACTGTTGTAGAAAGCCTTGTCTGCCAGCATCTCCGCCTCTGTTGCGTAGGGGAAATAAGTAGCTACACCCCTTTCTTTATTGATGGCAAAGACGGTTTCGTCCTCCCATTCGTTTTGCTTGAACTTCGGCTTATCAGTCAGCTCAAAGCTAAACCACGCCTGCTGGTCTTTGGCATCGTATTTCACCAATTTGAGACGACCATTAATAAGGGCGTACATTGTGCCCTTACCTTTTGCGCCAGCAGAAATAAGGCGGTAAACATCTGTTTGCCCACTGACGGGTTCAAAGAAGAAGCGGGCGTTGCGCCATGTGCCGCGCTCGGCGGGCCACTGTAGCAAATAGTCGATAGCAGCATTATCGCCGCCATCGTCGAAGTTCTCGTCGTAGTAAGCATTCTGCACGGCATATTCGCCAAGTCCCGCCATCGCGATGTTCCAATACTGACCGCGATTGTTAGGATCAAGCTGTTCGCCAACGATGCGGGCATTGTTCTCGCCGCTGTTACCATTGCCAAGCACCACGTTTGCACCTGCTACGCTGCGAATACGGAAAGTTTGCGAATCGTCAAAACCTGCCACTTTAGATTTGCGGAGCGAGAACACCGTAATTCCTTCCGATGCTTTACTTTCTGCATCCGTCAGACAGAGTTGTCCCTTGCGTCCCGCCATCGCCTTTTTGCCCTGCTTGTTGGTGGGCAAAAGAGCAACGCCTTGTTTTGTATCGACGAGTTTCCAGAGTTGAGCCTCATCAGAGCCATTGATTTCGGCGGCTTTCAGCAGGCCGTCTTCATCGGAACGAATGGCCAAATGCCGAAAAGGATTGACCAAGCGGACACTACCACTCAATTCTTCCACTTGCCAATACTGCGATGGATTGGTAGCATCGGCTTTTTGAACAACCACATTGCCTTGATTGTCGACAGAAACTACATCGGTGCCGTTCGCACCCACAAAGATTCCATAGAGTGCCCCTTTCTCGTAGCGCACTTGAGCTGTGAGCACATGGGCAAACAGCATAAACGACAGCACTAGTAGAGCTTTCAACGTTACATTTTTTCGATTCATAGGGATTGTAGAATTTTGCACAAAAATAAATATAAAACTTGGGATTTACAAGCCACGCCGAAAAGGGAAAACCAAGAAGAGTGACTTCTCCATCGGCTTTAGCAATCCACCCTACCAATATGACTGCTACCCACGTTCGTTGAAAACCTCGTCAGCAGTAGCCTATTGACGACCTCTTACGGACCATTTTTCAGAGAAATCATTCCCGTTTTTTTGTTCGTTTTATTTAACAACACGTTTTCTCATTCTGGAAACAAATCTTACAGAATGTGAACGAACACAGACTGGAGAAGGGGGAGAAAAGAGAGTTTGGAGCAAACGCCCCCTCCTTTTTAGTACAAAAAGGGAGGGAGAAGCAGCTTTTTCGCCTAAAATTAGCGATCGGAAAGTACCGCAGAGCCGTGTTTTTCCTTATTGTTCTGGCCGATACAATAAGGCTGTCAGCTGGCATCCTTATTGCGTTTGAAAATAGCCTTATTGTATTTACGAAGAGCCTTATTGGACGGGTTGTAGCAGCAGGACCTATCCAACGAGCAACTTACTGCAAGTTGGATTCCAAACGATTCTCAGAGCCGTAGACTGCGAATATTTTTGATAATATCAAAAAGAAAAAGACGCGCATCAAGGGCGTTGAAAGATAGAGCGACAAAGGTAAAGAGCGGGTATAGCCCCATCCGTTTCCAACTCCTCACAACTCTTGCACCGCTGCTTTGGCGTTGTCCATGTTTGCCGTTCCGTCATTTTTCTATACTTTTGCAATAATGAACACCCCTGCACTCGCCCTCGAAAAACTTACCACCGGCTATCGGTCGGGAAAGACCCTTCACCCCGTAGGTCAAAGACTCACGGGAGAAATTTCCGTGGGCGAAATGACGGCACTTGTGGGGCGCAACGGATGCGGGAAAAGCACGCTGCTCCGCACTTTGGCGGGTTTCCTCCCTCCCATCAGCGGCTCGGTACGCTGGCTCGGTCGAGAGCTAACAGAAATACGGCCGCGCGAGCTATCGCGCCTGCTGAGCATCGTCCTTACTGACCGCCCCGACACGGGCTTTCTCACGGTGCGCGAGATTGTGGAAACGGGGCGTATGCCTTACACCAACTTGACGGGACGCCTCACAGCGGAAGATAGAGAGGTGGCCGACAAGGCGCTCTGCCTGACGGACACGGCCCACTTTGCGCGCCGCCGATTGACGAGCCTTTCCGATGGGGAGAGGCAGCGTGTGATGATTGCGAAAGCCCTCGCACAACAAACTCCGGTCATACTCCTCGATGAACCTACGGCATTTCTGGATTATCCCGGTAAGATCGAAATGCTCCAACTCCTCACACAATTGGCGCACGAAGAACACAAAACGATTCTCATCTCCACCCACGACCTCGAACTCACCTTCCAAACGGCCGACCGCCTTTGGTTGCTCGGGCGCGAGGGCATTCAGCAGGGAGCTACACGCGAGATGCTGGAGAGCGGAGTATTGGAAAAAGAGCTGAAGTATGCTCCGCGCTTTGTGGCCGCAGCGAGTGCTGACCAATAAGGTGCAGCAGTCATTTAATAAGAATATTCAACAATAAGATATAAAGGTGCTTGCCTTCTCCCTCCCCCTCGGAGCGGAACGTGGCAAGGTTATAGCGATGATAGTTTGTATTGCCGAAAAGCCGAGCGTAGCGCAAGACATTGCGCGCATATTGGGAGCAACCATTCGTAAGGATGGCTACATGGAAGGAAACGGTTACCAAGTGACGTGGACTTTCGGACATCTCTGCGAATTGAAGTACCCCGAGGATTACACCCCCACGTGGAAGCCTTGGAGCCTCGGGCAACTGCCCATGATACCGCAGCGTTTCGGCATCCGCCTAAAACACGAGAAAAGCATAGAGCACCAGTTTGCTGTCATTAAAGAATTGTTCGAGAAAGCCGACACCATCGTCAACTGCGGTGATGCCGGCCAAGAGGGTGAGCTCATCCAGCGATGGGTGCTCCAGCTCACGGGCGTAAAAAAAGACGTGCAACGGCTCTGGATATCAAGTATGACGGACGAGGCCATACGCGAAGGCTTCAATACGCTCAAGCCACAAACCAACTACCAAAGCCTTTACGAAGCGGGACTATGCCGCGCCATCGGCGACTGGATTCTGGGAATGAACGCCAGCCGCCTCTACACGCTGAAATACGGACGACGCGAGCGCGGGGCTACTCCGCTCTCCATCGGTCGCGTACAAACGCCAACATTGGCACTTATCGTCAATCGACAACACGAGATCGACAATTTCACGCCCGAACCTTATTGGGTGCTAACTACGGACTATCGCCAAACCACCTTTACTGCCATCACGGCCGACCCCAATGAGGACGAACAGCCGGAGGACAGCAAGGGCGGCAAGAAGCAAGGTGCAGCACGGCGCGGCTTCACGAGCGAAGAAGAGGCACGCAACGCACTGGAAAAAATCAAGGATGCGCCGTTCGAGGTGACGAATGTGGAACGAAAGAACGGCACCGAAGCTCCGCCACGCCTCTTCGATTTGACCTCGTTGCAGGTGGAATGCAACAAGAAGTTTGGCTATTCGGCAGACGAAACGCTGAAACTCGTACAGAGCCTTTATGAAAAGAAAGTGTCTACCTATCCGCGTGTGGACACTACCTATCTGCCCGACGACATCTATGGGCAGTGTAAGAATATTCTCAATGGTATTTCTGAAGCCTACGGCGAACTCCTGCAACCACTCCGTGGGGCGCAACTCAAAAAGAGTAAGAAAGTGTTCGACTCATCAAAGGTAACGGACCACCACGCCATTATCCCCACCGGACAGAAGCCTAACAACTTGACGGACATTGAGCGTTCCGTTTTCGACCTCATCGCCCGCCGTTTCATCGCTGCATTCTATCCCGATTGCAAGTTTGCTACAACCACCGTTGAAGGCCAGGCGGCGGATGTGCCGTTTAAGGTGAGCGGCAAGCAAATACTGGTGGCTGGTTGGCGCGATGTGTTTGCACGCGACAAGAAAGAGGACGATGATGACGCCAAGCAGGGCGACGACGAACGCACGCTGCCCGATTTCAAAAAGGGCGAACAAGGGCCACACCAGCCAGGACTAACGCAAAAGATGACGCAACCGCCGAAGCCCTACACCGAAGCTACGCTGCTGCGCGCTATGGAAACGGCTGGACAGAAAGTGGATGATGACGAACTGCGCGATGCGCTCAAAGAAAACGGCATAGGTCGCCCATCAACGCGAGCTGCCATTATCGAAACGCTCTTTCGCCGCAACTACATCCGCAAGACGCGCAAATCGCTCTTCCCTACACCCACGGGAACGGAACTCATCGGACTGATAAAAGAGGACTTGCTCAAAAGTGCAGAACTCACCGGACGATGGGAGAAACTCTTGCGCGAAATAGAACGCCACGAATATGAACCGGCAGAATTCATCAACGGACTGAAAGAACAGATAGAACGAATTGTACACGACGTGCTTTGCGACAATAGTAACCGCCATGTGACGATGGAACTACCAGCCGAAACAACCAGAAAGAAAAGTGCACCGGCAGCTACTGACGCAGCAACCGCCAAACCAAAGACGCCGCGCATCAGAGTGGGCAGCCAATGCCCCGAATGCGGACAAGGTAAGGTTATCAAAGGCAAAACGGCTTACGGCTGCTCCCGCTGGAAAGAAGGGTGTACATTTAGAAAACCGTTTAAGAAATAAAAACATTAACGGCCTCTGTTATAGTAAAGAACAGAGGCCGCTTATTTACCAACAGCATACGCAAAAACTAAGACCTATTTATGCAGAACTCCGCTATTGCCCCTTCTGTAGCCACTACTCCCGCATCGCTCCTCGCGCAGTGCCGCACGCACAAGGGCGGCATCCTCTTCGATTTCGATGGAACATTGGCCAACACGACACCAGGTATCGTTGCCACGTTGCGCGCCTCTTTCGAGGCGATGGGTCGCCCTGTCCCCGCGGAGGACGCCATGGTGAAAAGCATCGGTTTGCCGCTCAACCAGGCGTTTTGCCGGTTGGGAGAATTTAGCAAAGAAGAGGCAGCTACGGCGGTGAGTATCTACGCCGAGCTTTTCATGACTCACGAGATTCCCACCATAGAGTTGTTTCCCGAGGTAAAGACCACGCTGGAGCAGCTCCATGAGCAAGGCATCAGAATGGCTATTGTGACCTCGCGCAATCGGCACAGTCTCGAACTTATCCTTGAGCGACACGACATCCAAAAGTATTTTGAAACCAACGTGACTTTCGACGACGGTATCACACCCAAGCCCGCGCCAGATATGGTATTGGCCCTCCTCGACAGGATGCACCTCGCGGCGGATTCCACCCTCGTAGTGGGCGACACCACCTTTGATATCGAGATGGGAAACCGCGCTGGTTGCCACACCTGCGCCGTGAGCTACGGCAACCACGACATAGCAATGCTTCAAACGGCTCACCCTGAATTTATCATCCATCGTTTGGGCGAACTGTTGTAAGAAAAGGAGGCAACGATCCATACCTAAAGCAGAGAAAAGCTATAAGTATGATTGTTTAGCTTGTATTTCTTGTGAAATGTTTATATTTTTGCAGATAATAGGAATAGAACACAATAAAGAAAAGAAATATGAAGAAGATACATTCTCTTTTGTTGATATTGGTAACCTCCTTGTTAGTAGGCTGCGGAACAACATCAACGGTACCCCTCACTGGGCGTAAACAAAACTTACTCGTTACGGACGCACAAGTGTTGGCGTTGAGTAATCAGCAGTACAAAGAATATATGAGCAAAGCCATACCTTCCACCAATAAGCAGAACACAGAAATGGTGAAACGCGTAGGAAACAGACTGGCCACTGCTGTTCAGAATTACCTCATACAGAATGGCCGTGCGGAGGAGATAAAAAACTACGCTTGGGAGTTCAACCTCGTCCAGGACAAGAACGTCAATGCCTTCTGTATGCCTGGCGGAAAAATTGTGGTGTATGAAGGTCTACTGCCATACACCAAAGATGAAGCATCACTGGCCATTGTTTTGGGACACGAGATAGCCCACGCTGTGGCGCGCCATAGTGCCGAGCAGATGTCGAAGCGCATGAAGGCGCAATATGGTGCAACAGCGTTGAGTGCCATCTTGGGTGCAACTACCAACAGCTCTTGGCAAGCAGTGGGCAACGAAGTTTTCGGATTCGGCGCCAATAGCGTGCTGCGCAAATTCTCCCGCAACCACGAGAGCGAAGCCGACTACATGGGACTTATCTTTGCTGCCATGGCTGGCTACGACCCCACGGTGGCGGTGGCCTTTTGGCAACGCATGGCTGCCAGTGGTGGCAGTAAACTCGCTGAGTTTTTCTCCGATCACCCCTCTGATGAGCATCGTATTTTGGCCATTCAGAAGGATTTGCCAGAGGCGTTGAAATACTACAAGCCACAGCAACATACTTCAGCTTCTGCCTTTTCTGTGTCCTCTCCTCAACGCAACCAAACTACACCTGGTGCAGCGAAGAAGAAGCAGACCACAAAGAAACGTCGATAAACTTTTGGGACACTGATTCGTCCATTTCTCGATTTTTTTCGTCCCTCGTCACGGACGTTTTGTTCTTAAAAAAACTCTCATGCAATATAAGTGGAACTACGTGAAGCCATCGCCGGAAGCAACGGCCGAAGCTGAAGAAGTAGCCCAACGTGCGGGAATTCACCCCGTCTTTGGGAAACTTCTCCTCGATCGTGGCATTCGGGAGCCGCAAGAAGTAAAGCGTTTCTTCAAGCCCCAACTAACGGATCTTTACGACCCGTTTTTGATGAACGATATGCAGCGGGCGGTTGGCCGACTCAACGATGCTATAGCTCGCAAGGAACGCGTCATGATCTACGGCGATTATGACGTTGATGGCTGTACGGCCGTGGCGCTGGTTTATAAATTCCTCCTTCAGTATTATGCCAATCTCGACTACTATATCCCCGATCGCTACGAAGAGGGATATGGCATTTCGAAGAAAGGTGTGGACTTCGCCTACGAAACGGGCGTGAAACTCATCATCGTATTGGACTGTGGCATCAAGGCTGTTGAGGAAATTGCTTACGCCAAGGATTTGGGTATCGACTTCATCATCTGCGACCATCATGTGCCCGATGCAGTGTTGCCTCCCGCCGTTGCCATACTGAATCCAAAGCGCACCGACAACCACTACCCTTACGACCACTTGAGCGGCTGCGGCGTAGGTTTCAAGCTGATGCAGGCTTTCGCCGTTAGCAACGGTATCGAGTTCAACAAACTCATGGAATTGCTCGACCTCTGCGCCGTATCCATCGCTTCCGATATTGTACCCATCATGGGAGAGAACCGAATTTTAGCATGGCATGGTCTGCGCCGTCTCAACTCCAATCCCTCCGTTGGTTTACAAGCCATCATCGAGGTGTGCGGCCTGAGCGAGCGCGAACTAACACTGAATGATATTATCTTCAAGATAGGGCCGCGCATCAATGCGAGCGGACGTATCCAAAACGGCAAAGAAGCTGTCAAACTCTTGGTGGAACAGGACTATTCGGCAGCAGTAGAGATGGCAGAGCGCATCAACCTCTTCAATGAGATGCGCAAGGACATCGACAAACAAATGACAGAACAAGCCGTCAACCACGTCAAAGAAATGCCCGATCTCGAAGACCGCAAAAGCATCGTGGTCTTTAATAAAGAATGGCACAAAGGCGTTATTGGTATTGTGGCTTCACGCCTCACTGAACAGTACTATCGTCCCGTTGTGGTGCTCACAGAGAGCGAGGGCGTAGCCACTGGTTCGGCGCGCTCGGTATCGGGTTTCGATGTGTATGGAGCTGTGCGCAGTTGTGCCGACTTACTGGATAATTTTGGCGGTCATACTTACGCTGCGGGGCTTTCTATGCGTGTGGAGAACGTGCCCGAATTTGCTCGCCGCTTTGAGGAATATGCTGAAAACCACATTCTCGACGAACAAATGGAAGCTACGCTCGAGGTCGACGCCGTGCTTGACTTCAGCGACATCACGTTCGACTTCTACCGACAGTTGCGCAAGTTCGCTCCGTTCGGACCTGATAATGCTCGCCCCACCTTTTGCACCCATCGTGTCTACGATTATGGCACGAGCAAGGTGGTGGGACGTGGGCAAGAACACATCAAGCTGGAACTTGTCGACAATAAGAGCAATACGGTGATGAATGGTATTGCTTTCGGACAGAGTAGTCAGGCGCGCTACATCAAGACGAAGCGCGCTTTCGACATCTGCTATTCCATCGAAGAGAATACGCACAAGCGAGGCGAGGTGCAGTTGCAGATTGTCGACATCAAACCTTGCGAATGAAAAAACAAGTGCCTCCTTCTCCCTCCCATTCTGAGAACGATAACTCACAACTCCCCGAATGGGCGAATGCCGCAGCAGCACCTCTTCCCTCAAAGGAAGATGAGGAGGGAGGCATATTCCCCTCGTCCAACATTCCTCTACCCGAGCACATCTACGAAACGCCCACTCTCAGCTCCTCTCTCTTCTCTCAGAAGAAGCCAACGGAGGAGTCTCTCTCGTCTCCCTCCGCCATTCTCTCCCACTATTGGCACTACCCCGCTTTCCGCGGCATCCAGTTGCCTATCATAGAGAGCATTCTATCTGGTCACGACACTCTGGGACTTATGCCCACAGGCGGTGGAAAAAGCATCACCTTCCAAGTGCCAGGACTGGCAATGGAGGGCACTTGCTTAGTGGTTTCTCCCCTTATTGCACTGATGAAAGACCAGGTGCAAAACCTGCGCCGGAGAGGCATAACGGCCGCCGCCATCTATACGGGTCTTTCCCATGATGAAGTACTCCAAGTGTTGGACAACACTATTTTCAACGCCTATAAGTTTCTGTATGTTTCGCCCGAACGCCTTGGCACCAAGCTCTTTCAGCAGAAACTTGCTCACATGCACATTTCCTTTATCACCGTTGACGAAGCCCACTGCATCTCCCAGTGGGGATACGATTTCCGCCCCTCTTATCTCCAGATTGCCGAGGTGCGCAAATTGTTGCCCGATGCTCCCGTGCTGGCGCTTACGGCAACGGCCACTCCAGAAGTTGTCGATGACATCTGCGCTCAGTTGGCATTCCGCCCCGATAGCGAAGTGCATCGCATGAGCTTTGCGCGGGATAATTTGGCATACGTCGTGCGCCGCACCTCTGATAAATTCCAAGAACTCCTCCACATTCTCAACAGCGTCTCTGGCAGCGCCATCGTTTACGAGCGCAGCCGAAAGGGCACAGCTGAAACGGCCAAGGCTCTCAATGAGGCGGGCATCCGCGCGATCTACTACCACGCGGGACTGACCAATGTGGATAAGGATGTGCGGCAGAAGGCTTGGCAGGACGACGACACGCGCGTCATGGTGGCTACCAACGCCTTCGGTATGGGTATCGACAAGCCCGATGTGCGCATAGTGGTTCACATGGATTTACCGGATTCCATCGAAGCCTATTTTCAGGAGGCGGGGCGAGCAGGACGCGATGGGAAAAAGGCGTATGCCGTACTCCTATACAACAATACCGACCATGGCAAACTCTCACGGCGCGTGCCCGAGACATTTCCCGAGAAAGACTATGTGCGGGAGGTTTACAACAAACTGGCTTATTTTTTTCAACTGGCTGTGGGCGATGGCTTCAATGTGAGGTATGAATTCAATCTCGACAAGTTTTGCTTGCGCTTCCATTGTTTCCCTGTTCCCGTTGTCAGTGCCCTCAACCTCCTCATGCGGGCTGGCTATCTCCACTATGAAGAAGAAAGCGAGAGCACCTCGCGCGTTCAGATGCTCGTGAGTCGGGAGGAGCTGTACCATGTTCGCGATTATCCCGAGGGCAACGATGTGCTCAACGCTCTCCTGCGCGATTATAGCGGCCTTTTTTCCGATTATATCAACATCGAGGAAAAACGCTTGGCGATGGATTCAGGATGGTCGGAACATGAGGTGTATGAGATTCTGAAAGGGCTTACGCGCCGCCGTATCCTCCATTATATCCCGCGCAAGAAAACGCCCTATATCACTTTCCTTCAACGCCGCGTGGAGGGAAAGGATATTGTCCTCTCACCTGAAGTCTACGACAAGCGAAAGGCCGTCTATGAAACACGCATCAATAGTATGCTCAACTATGCGGCACATTCTGACACCTGCCGCAGCCGCTATCTGCTCCACTATTTTGGAGAAGAACAAACGGCCGACTGTGCACAGTGTGACGTATGCCTTGAGCGTGCAGCACTCCTCAAAGGTGCGCCTCATCTGGATACGCACATCCTCAACATCCTTGCCGACCGCCGCCCTCATCGCCTTGCCGAACTGCAAGACGCGCGCTTCCGTGCTGAAGACCTCGCGGCGACTCTCGAACAACTTGTTGAGGAAGAACGCATCACTTACCATAACGGGCGCTTCCGACTCAATGCGGAAGCACAATAGCACGCTCTCCAACGAAGATTTCAGCCACAAATCATCCACTAACTTTTTACGCCAGAAGCCACCCACAGCACCAACTTCTGCTCCACCGTTTCCCCCTCACAGATATCCTTATTGCGTTTGGAAATACAATAAGGATGTCAGTTGATAGCCTTATTGCGTCAGCCGACACCCTTATTGCGTCAGGACATAGAATAAACCTATCCGCACACGCCCTTATTGTGTTCACACCCACTGCGATGTAACGTATTCACTCACTGTCCCCGGCGGGGACACACCATGCTTAACCGCGGGTGATGCCCAAAGGGCGAACCCGTGGGAAAGGGATGCACAAACCTCCGACGCAGGAAGCGTCGCACAGCACCCACTCTCCTCCTCCCAGGATTTTATTTTTCGTTGTCACGTCGTCACGTTGTCACACTTTGAGCATAACTACCTGAGGATGTACACTTTATGAGCGTAACGACGCGTGACAACGGTGTGACAACAAAGAAAAATTGTTGTCACACACATAAGCTCCTCTCTATCAGCATCTTCGCCTCTTCCGTGACAACGTGACAACAAAAATCGAGTTTTTTCTATAGGAGGAGAGATAGATAATACTCCCTCTACGCTTTCAGTGCGACGCTTCCTGCGTCGGAAGTTAGTGCTGCCACCTGTCCACGGGTTCTCCCTCACCATAGTTCGGGCATCACCCGCGGTTACGTATGGTGCGCCTCCGCCGGAGGCGTGAGATACTTTGTTTTGCTGCGGCTGTGGTGGGAGAGGATGACTTTTGTGAGTGCCCTACAGTCCGTGGCTGGAGGCGTAAGATAGTCTGTATTACTGTGGTCGCGGTGGAATATATGACAAAAAATCTGCAACACCCCTTTGGGTGTTGCAGATAGAGGGTTATTATATAAGCCGCTATTTGCGGAGAATTGCGGAAATAGGTAATGGCTATTTGCGAAGAATCTTCTGAGTGGCGCCGTTGTTCATGCGGACAATATTCAGTCCACGCTGCAACTCGTTGAACCTCTTCCCTTCAGGAGAATAGATTGCCTTGATATTTTCAGCATCATGGTGGGTGGTGAGGATGCCCGAAATTTCTTTTTTAGAGAAATATCCTGTCGTGGGATTCGCCATTGAGACATCGACCTTATCTTCATCATAGGCTACTGCACCTTTGAGATTTGTACATCCCAAGAACATTTCATCAGAAATTTCACACGTCCAATCATCATTGCAATAAAGAGTTTGTAGCGCTGCACAATTCGTAAACATATACATCATTGCCTTTACCTTCTTTGTATCGAAGTGGGAAAGGTCGAGCTTAGAAAGTTTCTCACAACCATAGAACATAGCACTCATATCCGTTACTGCAGATGTATTAAAACTCGAAAGATTGAGGTCAGTAAGAGCCGAACAAGAATTAAACATATCGGACATCTCTTTCACATTCTTTGTATCGAAGTTGGAGATATTGAGCGTGGTGAGCTTTCCGCAACTGGCGAACATAGAAGACATTGTGGTTACGGCCGATGTATTGAAGCTTGAAAGGTCGAGACTGGAGAGGCTTCCACAATAGGAGAACATGGCATTCATTTCCGTCACCTCAGAGGTGTTGAGGTTCTCCAGTCCTTTGATTTCTTTCAGATTAGGGAAGTATAGGAACCAGCGATCCGTTGCTGTTGGGCGAAAGTCCTTGAACGAAGCATCGAAGACCGCCTTGAGCACCTTTGCTTCAGGTTCATCCCACGTTCCAGTCCAAGCGTGATACGTGTTGTAATTTTCATCCTCTTTCTCCTGCTCTATCCCCCACACAGTGCCTGCGCGAGAAGCTCTCTGAGTATCGTAGTAGAACGTGAGAGTTGTTTCATCACTGCTTTTCACCACATAAGCTTCTTTGCTCTGAGCTTGAGCTGACAGAGGAAACGCGAATAAAGCCATAACTCCAGCGAGGAGCACAGCACAAATGTTTATTGTTTTTTGTTTTATCATAATGCTTGCTTTTTCAAGGGAACTAGTTAGGTTATTGAGATTAGAGTAGTTTTACTTAACCACTATAACACCGTTTTCCGTGGTTTGCAAACGAGGCTTGCTCTTCTGAACCACGGGATGTTGCTTTTGCGGCTTTTGCGATTTGGAGGCCTTGCGACGAGCAGAAGCAGAACGCCTTACGACGTGAGAAGCTTGGGGGCGTGACTGAGTTTTGGGTGTTTCTTCGCCACTTTCCTCTTTCGGTTGTTTGAACGGCACGAAAGTTTTTTCCATTCGGGAGTATTCAGGATACTTTGGATCCGTAACAATTCGCTCATAATAGATACCATCATCAGTTATTGTTGTATCAGCCACAACCCATCCGTCTTCGTAACGAGTACGCTTGGATATTTTCCCATCTCTCTCAAAGGTATAATGCATCCCTTGGAACTCATCATTCTGATAAGTGGCGATGATATAAACCGGTGGTTTATCATGGGAATCTTCAGGTTCGTAGTACTTCACGTATTTGCCTTCTTTCTTACCATTGCGATATTCGGTGATACTGCTCACAATGTTATAGAAATTATAGCGAATGAGTTTTCCATCCTCCAGTCCGTCCTTATAGTCGCACTCTTCAATCAAATCTCCCTGCTTGGAATAAACTTTCCAATGTCCTTCAAATTTTCCCGTTTTTTTGTCTTTGAATCCCGTGGCACAGATTTTTCCATCAGGATATCGATCTTCAAATTTCTTGATTTGGGCTTCAGCTGAAAGTGAGAGAAAAAGCAATAGGAACAGAAATGTTTTTTTCATTTTGTTGGAAGTTTATATTCGGTTGGGAAAACGTACAGATTCTCATACTTACCGTTGGCCAAATCAAAGCTATAGCAATAGGCGTCGTTCGACTTGTCCCGATAAGTGGTCTCTACTCTCACCCAGATTTTTTTATTATTACGGGCAGCAGGGCCTACTCTGAGACGTTCCTCAAGAGGCTTCGTCCAAAGGATCTGACCATCAGTGCGGCGCAACTGAAATACGGTGTTGGCATCCTCAGCTATCGTAGGCGTGTAGGTCAGGAGAATGTAGTTGGCATCTTGATAGATAATAGCCGTGTGGAAAGCCACAAAGGTATCGGATATAGGCGCATAGTTGATAAGGCGATGGTCGCCGTCCCATGTATTTATCATATTTTCGGAGAAATAATAAGAGTCCTGCGGATCACCAAGGTGGAACTTAACATGTAATTTCCACAGTCGGTTTTTCTTTTTATTCTCTGTACGCTGCAACCAATAGTAGACACTATCGCGCACTTCGCCTTGCAGCGCTGAAGGAGGCAGCGTTCTAGCATACTCGAAAGCTTCTTTGGTGTAGAGTCGGTCAGTGCCGGGGAAATAGTAATATGTGTCAGCCATATTGTTAGTGACTAAGAATCCCTCTCCTGCATCCTCTCTGATAAATTCCACTTGCGATAGTCCTGTATTCATCGCAGTCTTTTTAGCAAAGAGCGATTTCGTCACCTCCTTGAGCGTTAGTGAAACAGGGTCTATTTCATAAATATAGCGCGGCGAGACGATGATATACCAACGGCCTACTTGATGGAAATAGCGTATGTTATCAGAATTAAATGAAAAACCGTTGAGCTTATTTGCATCTTCACTAGAAATCAGCAAGTGATCGGAGAGAATTTTTCCAGACTGGGCATCACGAAAACCATAATAATAGCCGTCAATATATTTCCCTTTATTTGCTACATCACTGTCGTAGCAACGGCGTGTGAGATAGAAAAAACAGACGTTTTCTCCTCGCGACATGGGAAAGATATACTTATAATCCTCATCTACTTCCACCGTAGTATCTTCATTCAAAAGAGAGGACGGTGAAGATGAGGAATGTCTAAAAAGCATTGAGCCAAAGACAACAATGATGGTCACGATACTCACTGCTGCAATGGCAAATAGGTTGATCAGTTTTGAGGGGCCGTTAAGATTTGGAATAGGAGGCGGACTATAATCGTAGCGATGGTTTACATTGATATTGATATCATCATCGTCAATGAAAAATTCCGTTCCACAGTTCTTACATCTAAAGCGCTTACTGTCCAACTGATCGTGCTTTTCACTTCCACAGTTGGGACATTTCACTGCTCGTATCTTTGTAGCCATTATATCGTTATGATTATGCTTTCTTTGAGTAATGTATAGTGAGATAAGTCAGCACACACTGTGCAGCCGTTAGGGCTACAAAGAGAATGATCCACCAGTTGTCCGTCAGACGAGCGGGAGCAAAGAAACCACTAAAAAACTCCATTACGCCCACTACTAAAAAAATCATGCCGAGACTCAAGCGGTGAGTGCTCTCAGCTCCCATCTGGAACAAGACGCCTACTAGCAGAGCGTTCACAAGAATGGCTAAGCTCGTCATGAGCATATTGGCAAGTGGGTAGGCGGACAAGAGGAGCCCTGCAACTATATTTACAATCAGCGGAGCTACCGCTGCAACAATTACTTTTTTCATAATTGAGAGAGGATTTCGTTTTTCTTTTTCTCGTATTCTTCTTCCGTGATGAGCTGTTCATCGAGCAGCTTTTTGAGTTTGCGCAACCGTTCTGTTGAATCGTCCGCAGCTTGTGTTTTAAACACATCTTTCGCCAGTTGAACGCCAGCACCGAGTTGCAAACCAGCACCTGCCAAGCCGCCTTCGTTGCGCGCAGCATCGCGAAGAGCTTCCAACTTCTGCATACTCACATAGTCGAGGTCGACCTCCGCAGCAGCTCTCTGTTCGGCCGTCATATTGGCAATACGTCCGATGCGCTCCATCGTATCCTCATCGAAGGTGACAGAATTGACGCGAAAATCAGTTAGTTCCAATCCCAATTGTTCCAACTCTGCAGCCGTTCGTTCTTTCAATTCGTTCGATAAGTCCATCAAATGACTGTCTACTTCACGATAGGGATAAGCCTTTTCCGCTAAGAAAGAAGAAAGAGGAGTAACAATACGCGATGATACTAACTCTTGCACGTCAGCAACACTATAATTGCTCATCGTACCCAACAACGTTGTAAACATACGCCCGGCATCGGCAATCTTTATAGAGAAATTACCACATGCCCCCAACGTAACGGGTAGTTTATAATCTGACTCAATATATTTGACGGGAGAAGCCGTACCCCACAATACATTTACCACCTCTGCCGTACGGAAGAAATAGAAACGCATTTTGTGTTCGCTCTCAGAGCGTTGCGCCAAATTGAGCAAAGACGTGATGAAAGGATGATTGGCGGTTTCCATCGAGTAGACATCAGGTTCGGTCAGTACGCCCGATACTTTACCGTCGTACACTACCACACAGCCCTGACCTGGAGCCACAATCAACTTACTTGCATTCTTAATTTCGTCCGTTGTTGTCTCCAGCTGATGAAAGAGCAGCTGCCCGTTTTGCTCCTTCCATTCCACAACTGTTCGCAGTTGTCGCTTGAATAAATCTCTCAATCCCATATATGATTATCTTTTTATACAACAACGCTCTTCTCAATAAAACCTAAGAGCTCGTTGCTGTTACATGTGATGCAAAAATAACGATTCACGCCGATAACTACAAGTTTCAACTTCATATCTATTATTGTTTACGAAAACGAACATTTTACATCTCTGATCTTAGCCTTACAAAAGAGCAGAGACAGACAAGAGTTGCAGAGCGCGGGGAGAGAGCTCTAAACTTTTCTATCTGCTATATTTTCACTAATTTAGCCGACAAAATTTGAAACGATATGAAGAGAATCTTTATTTTGCTGCTGACGCTGTGCATCTCAGCTGTGATGTTGGCGGGCGTGCCGATGCCGAAACGCGAGTTTCGCGGAGCGTGGATACAGATGATAAATGGGCAGTTTCAGGGTATGAGTCGCGACCAGATGCAAGCTAATCTTACGCATCAGTTGGACGTGCTTCAACGCTGCCATGTCAATACCATTATTTTCCAAGTGCGAGGTGAAGCCGATGCGATGTATCAGAGCAGTCTCGAACCTTGGACGCGTTTTCTCTCGGGGCAACAAGGCGTAGCACCGCAACCGCTGTGGGACCCTTTGGCGTGGATGGTGAACGAATGTCACCGTCGCGGTATGGAACTCCATGCGTGGATCAATCCTTATCGGGCTAAGACGAAAACGACGAAGGAACTTGCGGCGAACCATCCTGCGCGCATTAATCCAGAGCGGTTTATCAGCTACGATAATCAGTTGATTTTCAATCCAGGGCTGAAAGAGAATCGCGACTATATCTGCACGGTGGTGAAAGACATCGTGAGTCGCTACGACATTGACGGACTTCATATCGACGACTATTTTTACCCCTACCCAAACGGTACGCGCTTCGACGACGAGGCTACTTTCCGCCAATACGGCAATGGTTTTACGGATTTAGGCGATTGGCGTCGCTTCAACGTGAACCTGCTTATCGAACAGCTTTATAAGACGATTCACGACACTAAGCCGTGGGTGAAGTTTGGTGTTTCGCCTTTTGGTATCTACCACAATGCAAAGAACGGTGGTGTGCCAGGTTCGGACACCAATGGTTTGCAAAACTACGACGATCTCTATGCTGATGTGCTCTATTGGATTAACCGCGGTTGGGTGGATTATAACGTTCCACAAATCTATTGGGAGATTGGACACAAGGCGGCTGATTATGACACGCTCATCCGTTGGTGGAGCAAATATGCTTCGGCGCGTCCGCTCGTCATCGGACAGGATGTGGAGCGCACCGTGCGCGCTGCCGATCTTCAGAATCCTGCGCAAAATCAGATGCCTGCCAAGTTTCAGTTGCAGCGCACCCTACCAGGAGTGAGCGGTTCTTGTCTGTGGTATAGTGCAGCTGTTGTTCGCAACGAGGGCAACTATGCTGGAGCATTGGAGCAATATTATCACCGCTACCCTGCTTTGCAACCGTTGATGCCGTGGATCGACAAAAAAACGCCAAGGAAAGTGCGCCATTTGAGTATTCGCAAAGCTCCCGATGGAAATTATCTCTTCTGGGAAGCGCCCAAGGAGAAACACGAGATGAACAAGGTGCGCAACTATGTGGTATATCGCTTTGCGCGCGGCGAGAAAGTGAATACAGAAGATGCTTCGCACATCTTGACCATCACGCCACAAAACATTCTGAAGCTCCCCGTTGCTGATGGAAAAACCCGCTACACGTATGTAGTAACGGCTCTCAACCGCTTACAGAACGAGAGTAAGGGGAAAAAGAAGAAATATTAAGACTCAGAAACAAAAGGCTACGATACCTCCCCTCCTTTCCCCTCATGGGAAGGAGGGAACGGTGGCTTTACGAGTGAGATAAATACTAAACCGCAAAAACTAAAAACTTCCTCATCATGTTCTCTCTGGAAAATGAAGAAGAGGTGTTTTCCAATATGAAAGTTCTAAAATTTGGTGGATCCTCTGTGGGTACTCCCGAGAGCATCCTCAACGTAAAAAATATAGTAGAAGCAACGGCACGCCCCGCGGTGGTCATTGTCAGTGCCCTGGGTGGCGTTACGGACCAACTCATTGCCGCATCGCGCATGGCAGCAGCTGGCGATTCGGCTTATTCCGAAAGTGTCGATTCGCTGATGGAGCGCCACCACAAGATGGTGAATGCCGTTGTTGAACCGCGCCGCCGTCCGCAGTTGTTAGAGAATCTCGACCATCTGCTGACGGATCTCCGCAGCATCCTGCATGGTGTCTTCCTCATTCAGGATCTCACGCCGAAAACGGCCGATGCCATCGTGGCGTATGGAGAACGCCTATCATCGCTCATCACGGCAGCTTTGTTGGATAATGCTTGTCATGTTGACAGCCTGGATGTGGTTTGCACCCGTGTGCAAAACGGCAAAACGCTCGTAGATTTCGACCTGACCAATCGCCGGATAGTGGAGCACTTCGGGAAGCATCCAGGTCTCTTCGTTTGTGGCGGTTTCATTGCGAAAGATGCCGAAACGGGACGCATCACCAATCTCGGGCGCGGTGGCTCCGACTACACGGCGGCCATCATCGCGGCTGCTCTCAATGCTGAAGCCTTGGAGATTTGGACGGATGTTGACGGATTTATGACAGTCGACCCGCGCGTCATCCCCACTGCCTACACCATTCCGCAGTTGTCTTACAACGAAGCAATGGAGTTGTGCAATTTCGGTGCAAAGGTGGTCTACCCTCCCACTATCTACCCCGTTTGCACAAAGAACATCCCCATCTATGTAAAAAACACCTTCCACCCCTCCCACGCTGGAAGTGTCATCAGCAGCGATATGTCGCTCACCGCCAATGGCGAATCCACATTCACAGCCCCCATCTGTGGTATCAGCTCCGTTAATCGCACGAGCGTTGTCACAGTGAGCGGCCCAACCATGGTGGGTGTCATCGGTGTAAACCGTCGCATCTTCGCCTGTCTGGCGCAGAATGGTATCAGCGTCTTCATGGTTGTTCAAACTTCTTCTGAAACGAGCACATCGCTCTGTATCACGCCGGAAGACGGACAGAAGGCGTGCAAGGTGCTCGATGCCGAATTTGCCGTTGAGATTGAGGACGGAGCGATGAACAAGGCGCAACTCGAAGAGGGACTGGCCACTGTGGCCGTTGTGGGCGAGAACATGAAGCGCACACCGGGCATCGCTGGAAAACTCTTCAGTGTGTTGGGACGCAATGGTATCTCTGTCAGTGCCATCGGGCAAGGCTCGTTTGAGATGAACATCTCGTTTGTCATTCAGCAGGAGATGCTGAGCAAAGCTCTCAATGTGCTTCACAACAGTTTCTTCCTTTCCGAATATCAAGACGTCAACGTCTTTGTTTGTGGCACGGGAAATGTGGGCGGAAGCCTCCTCCAGCAGATTGCAGCCCAGCGCGAGCGTCTCATGAAAGAACGCCGCCTGCGCATCAACCTCGTGGGGGTCAGCGGAAGGAGCCAGTCGGTGTATCATCCTGAGGGAATCGATGCTGCCCACTACAAAGAAGCCATGCAGAATGGTGAACCGGGTGGTATCAACCACATGGTGGAACGCATCGTTGAGATGAACAGTTTCAACTCTGTCTTTGTGGATTGTACGGCTTCTGAAAATGTGGCTCGGCAGTATGAAACCTTGCTCAGCCACAACGTGAGCATCGTGGCAGCCAACAAAGCTGCAGCCTCATCCGATTTCGATCGCTACAAACTCCTGAAGGACACCGCTCGAGAGCGCGGTGTGAAATATCTCTTTGAAACCAACGTTGGGGCGGGGCTTCCTATCATCAACACCATCAACGACCTCACAGGTTCGGGCGACAAAGTGTTACGCATCGAGGCTGTGGTGAGCGGCACACTCAATTTCGTGTTCAACGCGCTGAGTGCCGACATTCCTCTTTCAAAGGCGGTGCTCATGGCGCAGGAGCAGGGCTACAGTGAACCCGATCCACGCGTCGATCTCTCGGGAAAAGATGTTATTCGCAAACTGACAATCCTTGCGCGCGAAAGTGGCTACCGCGTAAATATGGAGGACATCGAAGCGCACCTCTTCATCCCCAATTCGCTCTTCGAAGGTACGCTCGAGGAGTTTTGGGAAAAGCTCCCAGGGCTCGATGCCGAATTTGAAGCGCGTCGTCAGCGCCTGGAAGCAGAAGGCAAATGCCTGCGCTTCGTTGCCACTTGGGCCGACGGTAAAGGCGAGGTGGGTTTGCGCGAAATAGACCAAACGCATCCTTTCTATCATTTGGAAGGCTCCAACAATATCATCTCGCTCACCACAAGTCGCTACCACGACTATCCCATGCTCATCAAGGGCTACGGAGCTGGGGCGGAAGTAACTGCCGCAGGTGTCTTTGCCGACATCATGCGCTGCGCCAACTTTTAGCTGGAACTAAAAGAAAGTTTCATGTGAATCTACTCTTTCTCCCATCAGAGAAAGAGTTTTTTTGTCGTCACATTGTCACAGCAAAAAACAACTCTTAGGAAGAGAGCGACTCCAAGTATTCTCCGCTTTCCTTTTCTTTTTCTTCACTACAATAAGGGTGTCGGCTGACGCAATAAGGATGTCAGCTGACACCCTTATTGTATTTCTAAACGCAATAAGGATATTTGCGACGGCAGTGCTTTTGTACATTACTTGCACTATATCCATTTGCAAAATTTTCTATTCTAAGGAAATTTATGTAAGTTCGCAACATCAATTTGCTAAAAGTTGAAGAACGGAAGATACACACCTAATATAATCCAAAATAGTATGCACACACAGCTCAAACACCTTCTCTTTGCGGCGGGAATCACTTGCTTTACGCTGACAGCGCAGGCACAGCCGAGAAAGTTGCAAGTAAAGAAGACCGTCCAGGCGGTAAATCCACTTATGAAACCAAGTACACTACCCTACAATGCGCCCGATTTTAGCAAGATCAAAGGCGACTACTACCTGCCGGCCATCCAAGCAGCCATAGCTGCGCAAAGGCAGGAGATTAAAAAGATTACCAACAATAAGCAAAAGCCCACATTTGCCAATACCATACTTGCTTACGAAAGGAGCGGGCAGATGCTGAATCGTGTGACCGGTATTTTCAACTGCGTGACAGAGGCCGACAAGACGCCCGACTTAGAAAAGGCCGAAGCGGCTGTCATTCCGATGATGACCAACTTTGAAAACGAAATCAAGTTTAACCAAAAGTTTTTCCAACGCATCAAATACGTCTACGACCATGAGTTGAACCAACTCATGGGTGAAGATAAAAAACTTCTGGAAGAAGTGTATAAGAGTTTTACCCATGCTGGCGCACTGCTCCCCAAAGATAAGATGGCGCGTATGCAGGAGATTAACAACCGCTTGGCAAAACTCCAACAAGACTTTGGGAATATGCTCCCGAAGGCCGCTAACGAGGCTACTGTTTGGGTTAACGATGTGAAAGAACTCAGCGGGTTGAGTGAAACGGACATAGCACAATGTAAGAAAGATGCCGAAGGGCGCGGCGGCAAAGCACCTTACTGCATCGTCATTACCAACACCACGCAGCAACCCATTCTTGCCAGTCTTGAAAATAGAGCCTTACGCGAGCGCGTCTACAATGCATCTATTCACCGCACAGACGGTACGGGAACATACAATACCTTTCCCTTTATCGTGGAGATTGCGCGCCTGCGAGCAGAGAAAGCCGAACTGATGGGTTTCAAAGATTATGCCTCTTATTCGCTGGAGAATACGATGGCTAAGAATACGACCAATGCGTATGCATTCTTGCGCCAACTCATCGCAGCTTACCAACCAAAGGCTGAAGCTGAAACAAAAGCCATCGAAGATTATGCAAGGCAGACCGAGGGTGCCGACTTCCAATTGCAGCCCTACGATCGCTTTTTCTATTCCGCTAAGATGAAGAAAGCGCAATATAGTTTTAGTGACGATGACGTGAAACCTTATTTCAATTTGGACTCCGTTCTCGTCAATGGTGTCTTTTATGCTGCCCATCGTGTATACGGCTTAAACTTCCGCGAGCGCACGGATCTACCGACGTATCATAAAGATATGAAGGTCTTCGATGTGCTTGATTCGAACGGCAAGCAGTTGGCACTGTTCTATTGCGACTACTTCCGCCGACCGACGAAGCGCGGCGGCGCTTGGATGAGTGCTTTCTTAAAGCAGAGCAGCGACCGCAAGCAGTTACCTCTCATCTATAACGTCTGCAATTATGCCAAAGCTCCCGAAGGTCAGCCTACACTCCTCACGTGGGACGAGACGCAGACGATGTTCCATGAGTTTGGGCACGCTCTGCATGGTATGCTTTCCAATTGCAAATACAATACGCTTAGCGGCACATCCGTCTCACGCGACTTCGTTGAGATGCCTTCACAGTTCAACGAGTCGTTTGCCAGCATACCCGAAGTGTTCAACCACTACGCACGCCATTATAAGACGGGTGAGGCGATGCCCGATGCCTTGCGAGAGAAGATGCTCGGTTCGCTCAATTTCCAGCCGGCCTATGCTCTCGGAGAGAACTTAGCTGCTACCTGCGTTGATATGGCTTGGCATTGCCTCTCTTCAGCCGAAGTCCCAACAGCTGAGGAAGCGCAGCAGTTTGAGACGAAGGCACTGAAAGAAATCGGTTTACTCAACACACAGATTCCGCCCCGTTATTCCACGTCTTATTTCAACCACGTTTGGGGCGGCGGTTATGCTGCTGGCTATTATAGTTATTTGTGGAGCGAGGTCTTGGCAGTGAATGTAGCCGACTATTTTGAGAAACATGGTGCACTGACGCGAGCTGTTGGCGATGCCTTCCGCACTAAGGTGCTGAGTCGTGGTAATACGCGCGACTTGATGTTTATCTTCTCCGACTTTACCGGCCTTTCGGCACCCGACGCTAAGGGGTTGCTGAAGGCACGCGGCCTTTAGGCCGAAACTCCCCTTCAAGCTCTTCGCTCCACCTCCTTTTATTAATGAGGCAGGTAGGAGCGAAGAGTTGCTCGTTTTAACGCCCCTACCGATTGCCTCAAAGGGGGCTTTCATTCCCTCCTGCTGATGAAAACTAACTCCTTTATCTTCTCTTCTTCTTGTGTAGAAATGAAAAGACTGCTGCTCATAAGCATCCTTGCACTGACTTCGTTGAGTGCCTCTGCTCAGATATGTGTCATAGATGGACAACTCGTTCCTGACTCTCTCTTACGTGTAAGCGTTGACGAGATGCGCTCCGACTCGGCAAAGCAGATTGTTTCCAAGCGCTTAGGTTGTCTTTCTCCCTTTGCCATTGATACCATACAAATACTGCCTAAAGAAAAGCAACAGGTCTTCTGCAAGCCGCCATCAGATATTATCATGATACGAACCAATACTTTAGCTCAACTACAATGGGTCGTAAACGGGAAGGTCGCAAGACCTAAGAAACTACTAACAATAATTGATTACAAACTATCGCCTACGTGCTTAGAAGCAGCCCTGCCCAAAGGAGTAAAACCCCAAAAGATTATTTCTATACAAATATTGGTGCCCAAGAATTATACCATTAGGCCGGAGGCGAGACCAACCGTAATTGTAGAAACCAAAAAGTAGACCGAGTGGATGCTAAGGTGTGCGACTCATCGGAGGGAATAAGGAAAAGAAGTGCATATCTAACTCTGTTCTCTCCCCTTCCTGAGTTTTTTATATCTCATCCGGCACATATCCTTTTGAAAGAAAGAGGGACAAAAGAATTAAACGTTTAGCTATGTGGTTTTGAAAAACCATTTTTTGTATCTTCGCCACAAATCTTCACACTTATGAAATCTAAATTTCTTCTCCCTTCTCTCAGTTTGCTGGCGATGGCTGCTGCGGCACAGCGCGCAGATCGCCCCAATGTGTTGCTCTTAGTGGCGGACGATTTGGGTTATGGCGATTTATCGTGCTATGGTGCAAAGCGCGTTTCTACACCTGTTGTCGACAGTTTGGCAAGTCGCGGCGCACGCTTCACGGATATGCACGCTTGCGCCAGTACGTCCACTCCTTCGCGCTATTCTCTTTTGACGGGTAAGTACCCATTCCGTCGCGAAGGCACTGATGTGGCGCCTGGCGATGCGGGACTTATCATCGATCCGCTGGAATACACCTTAGCAGATCTCTTTAAGGAAGCAGGGTATCGCACGGCTGCCATCGGAAAATGGCACTTGGGATTGGGAGCTGAAACAGGAAAGCAGGATTGGAACGGTAAGCTCGATGTGACTCCTGCCGATATAGGCTTCGACTATCACTACCTAATGGCGGCCACTGCCGACCGCGTGCCGTGTTTGTTTATAGAACAAGGGCGCGTGGCCAACTATGATGCTTCAGCACCCATACAAGTGAGCTATCGGAAGAACTTCCCTGGTGAACCAACAGGGCGCACCCATCCCGAGATGCTCAAACTCCTGCCCAGCCATGGTCACGATATGTCCATCGTCAATGGCATCAGTCGCATAGGCTATATGAAAGGTGGCGGCAAAGCCCTGTGGCGCGATGAAGATATTGCCGATTCTATTGCTGCCCACGCCATCAATTTCATTTCTCAAGAGGCAGATAAGCCTTTCTTCATGTATCTCTGTACCAATGATGTACACGTTCCACGCTACCCTCACGAGCGTTTCCGCGGTAAGAGCCCGATGGGGCTGCGCGGCGAAGCCATTTTGCAGTTCGATGAAACCGTCCGACAGGTGGTGACGGCTTTGCGCGAGAAGGGATTGGACAAAAACACGCTCATTATTATCACGAGCGACAACGGTCCTGTGCTCGATGATGGTTATCGCGATGAGGCTTGGAAACTGGCGGGTAGTCACAATCCGTCGGGACCTTTCCGCGGCGGGAAATACAGTAGCTACGAAGGTGGTACTGCTGTTCCGTTCATTGTTTACTGGCCCAAACATGTCAAATCAGGTACAACGAGCAACGCACTCTCATCACATATCGACTTGGGAGCTTCGCTTGCGCAGCTGATTGGTGCAAAAGTTCCTCAAGGGGCTTTTCCCGACAGTCGACAACACCTGAGGCAGCTACTCGGCAAATCTCACCGCAATCGCAACTTCGTTGTTACGATGCCCAACAATCGCAGCGTTGACCTCCGCGTGGGACGTTGGAAGTATATCCCCGCCAGTCATGGCTACGCCGAAGCTTGGCAAACTCACATTGAGACGGGCTACCAACTCAAGCCGCAACTCTACGACCTTCGCCGCAGTCCCTACGAGGGGCAAGAACTCTCCTCTCGCTATCCACACTTGGCTCGCCGCTTGCAAAAAGTGCTGAACAAGATTGTGAAGCAATAAAAAACTCCTTTATCTTACCGGTTACATCCTCGAAGTTTTGAACGCATAAAAATATCCTTATTGCGCCAGCTGACCCCCTTATTCTGTCAGCTGGCTTCTTTATTGTATTCGCAAACGCAATAAGGAAAAGTCGGTGTATTTCTCCTCTATTTGGAGAAATACACCGACTGATTAAAAGGGATTTTGCTCTTCTTCGACGGGACGCGAAGAATGTAGCATTGATTAAAGCACTATTTTCTTCACAATTTGCTTACGCCCTTGACTTACAACTACGATATAGGAGCCATGAGCAAGAGAGAAAGAGATAGAATTGTGTGCCTTCTTTTCGGCTAATTTCTTGCCTTCTGTGCTATAAACCAAGATGCGCGCGTTATTAAGACCGGAAATATTCAGCATTTCACCTTGCGTAGAGAAATGTACGTTATCGAGTGCAGCATTCGTTACAGAAAGTACTTCGAACTCTTCGATGTTCGTGAAGGTCTTCCAACCAGGTGCTTGACTGTAAGCTTCTTTTGCACCTTGCGGGACATACAACGTAGCTGTTTCGATGTCAACAATATCAGCGAAAGCTGATTCATCGAGTGCGGGAGGCGTTGTGCTATAAGAGTATACCTTTGCGATAGACTGACAGCCGCGGAACGCATTAGCGCCGATAGTTGCATCTTTGGGCACATTGAGCGTAACAATAGCCGAGCCTTGCAATGCTTGCTCGCCAATATAAGTAACGCCCTCTTGCGGCAGGTTGAAACTTGCCAATCGGAAGCAAGCTTTGAAGCAGAAGTCGCCAATTCGCTTCAGTGCCTGACAATGCTCAATCTTCAGATCTACCAAATTGGCTGCACCGATGAAAGCATAGTCTTCCAACACTTCAACATCAGCAGGAAGCACGAGCTTTTGTGGCAGGAAGTTGAAAGCAAAAGCATATTTCTCGATTTTCTTAATATCATTCGGAAGTTCGATAGGCTTTGGTTCTTGCCCTGGTTGTACGAATGAGGGATAGTGCATCAGAGCACGATCTGCCTTGCGGATGAGCATTCCGTCGACAGTCTCGAAGTAATCGTTGCCGCCCAGAATTTTCTTGATAGGAATAGCAAAAGTGAATGCGCCCGTACGCACCTTTTCTACCGAAGCGGGGAGCGAGAAGGTCTCTTGCTGATAAGCTGTGGCTACTTGTACCAACTCTTTGCCATCTTTTGTATAAACTGCATTGTCTACAGAAGTGAAGTGTTGGTTTTCAGGTACAACAACCAACTTCTTCAACTGACCACAGAACATAAAGGGAAGTTCGCCGATACTTTCTACCTGCGCAGAAATCGTCAAACCGGTCAGACTTGAGCCCTTGAAAGCAAAGTCGGCAATATGCTTCACGTTGTTAGGCACAACAACATCACCTACAGCATTCCATTTCACCAGTGTATCGCCAGCAATGACGGGAGCGTGGTCATCTTCTTGGTGTCCTGATACCTCGCAAACCAAGCGAACAGAGAGATCGCTCGTCACATTATTGATGCGCAACTCTTGATCTTTTTCCGTTCTCTCTTCATCATTAACAATCCAAGTACCTACTTTGTATCCGGTTTTCGGAAGAGCCATGAAGATAATATCTTTGCCACTGGCTATAGCTTCGCCACTGGCAACAGGCGCTCCCTCTGCTGTACGAGCTGAGATGGAACCATTGCCGCTAAGCTCTTCATAGTTAATAACAACAGAACCTTCGTTGCGCTCAAAGCGAACGAGGAAATCGAGAGTCTCAGTCGGCGTAATCGTCCACGTAGTCTTACCTTTCAGTTCGTTCTTCTCAACGTACTTACCATCGCGATCTTCAAAGAGCCAATCGGTCACATTGTAGCCTTTAACTGGCGTTGCAGTAAACGTAACGCTCTTGCCGGTCGGAACAATCTCGCTACTCTTAATTTCTTTACCATCCATTACGGCTGTAACCGTACCGCCAGCAGGCGTTGCCGACTTAAAGAATATGCGATTACCTTCGGGGAGTTTGTTGCAATATGCCACAATATTAAGGTCTTGATCTACCGACTTAATCTCAAGAACTTTCGCGTTTTGAGGGTCACCGTCAACTCTATTTCCATTCACCGTCCAGTGAGAGAATTCATAAGTCGTGAATTTATAGCGGCATTCCATTTTAAGCGTGCTACCTTCAGCCACTTCCCCACCGTTTTCAACAGTGACAGGTCCCGTTGTCCAAGCCTCGATAAAGCCTGAACCTTCCGGTTCCACCTTGAAGTTTACGCGATATTTCTTCAGTTCGCTTGCTGGCGCACCAACAATAATCTTCGCTTTCTTATAATATTGTTCCAATGCCGTTTTCACCGTTTCGTTGGCTACATAGATCGTCAACGAAGTTTTATCAGCTGGGCCGCCATTGTTGTAGTTGCTAAAAGCTGTAAACTGTGTACTTTCGTGAATATCCACGAGCTTTATACCGCCGATTTGGCTAAATGACAAGAAGCCTACGTTTTCTAATTTGGGAAGATAGATGCTTTCCAAAGCATCAGCAGAGAGGAAGCTGGATTCACCAATCGTTGTCACAGATTTACCAATGATTGTTTGCAGCGTCTTCACATTCTGAGCAGCACCGTCAGCAATTGTCGTTGTCTCATCGGGTAGCGTGATCTTCGCAAATTGTGGGAGAATGATTACAGCTTCCGCCTTGTCTTTTGAAAGCACAGTACCATCCGCCACCACATAAGCTGCTTGCGCATTTATGATCTTAAATTCAGTTATGTTCGGGTCGTTGTTGAAAGGATTCTTTTCAATCTTTTCCAAAACGCCGCCTAAAACAATCTTCTGGAGTGAGGAGCAACTGAAGAATGCGTTCTTGCCAATGCGCTTAATGGCTGGCATTTCGAGCGTTGTGAAGCCGTTGTTGTCGCAAGAGGCAAAGGCGTCTTCACCTATTTCTTCAACATTCGGCATCTTTACCGACTTAATGCCTTTGCATTCTTTAAAGGCTTCTTTGCCGATTTTCTTCACTTGGTTGAAGTCTACAGAGGTGATTTCTTCGTTGGAGGAGCGACGCGATATGCCAAAAGCGGGAGCTCCTCCCCATTCATCTTCTCCGCCCCACTCACCACTGGTCTCATGGAAGCAATTCGGAGCAATTTCAACTACACCATCAGGAATCTTAATGTCTCCCGATGCCATGGGCCAGCTTATCAGCACGCCATCTTGGATGTTCTGCGCTTTGATGCCAAAGGTCGAGGCTATCAAAGAGAACAGAAAGAAAAGAGTAAACTTTTTCATTTGTAATAATTAAGTTAATATTCTATTTTGTCTGCATTGCTCGCAAACTCTTGGTATTGCTTCTTAAAAAAATCATTTACAGCCTCACCATATTGACGACAGTTTACAAGACTAAAAGTATAGCGTTTACAAAAATAAGTAGTCGTTTTGATTTTTTCAAACATTTCCTTATAAAAGTGCACTTGTCCATATTCCATCAAGGGTTGCAATAAGACAGCAAGATATGAGAAAGTACCTCTATTTGCTCAGATGCCGTTTTTGTTTTGCTACGAGGATTAGACCTCTCTTTCTCCTCAAAAAGCATACGGAAATTGGGGAAGTTAGTAGGAATTTAGTAATTTCGCCTAATAAACGTAAAATGCTCTATTTATGCCCGATAATACAGGAAAGGACTTGAAAATGTTTTATTCCATCTCCGAAGTTGCGGAGATGTTTGATGTGCAGCCCACACTGTTGCGCTATTGGGAGAAACATTTTCCGCAAATTGTTCCGAAACGGCTGAATCGCAATGTCCGCCAATATACGCAAGATGAAATCAATAAGATTCGGGTGGTGTATAACCTGGTAAAGGTGCGCGGATTAAAACTCGATGCTGCTGCCAAACTGATCAAGAAAAACCGCGGAGGAGAGGAGAAAAAAACAGAGGTGGTTACGCTCTTGCAGGACATCCGCGAGGAGTTGCTCACCATCAAAGACAAACTGAATCAACTGTAAGAGAGTTTTGAAATCGAAAACAGTCTATGTCTGCTCCCATTGTGGGGCAGACTCTCCTAAATGGATCGGCAGGTGTCCCGCTTGTGGAGAATGGAACACCTATAAAGAAATGACCATCCGACCGATGAGTGCTTCTTCGGCCGAATCAATTGCTGATACCGCGCTGGGGCGAGGCTTGAAGCGCAACAAGCCCATCCCTCTGGTGGAGGTTTCGGGAAAGGAACTTCCACGTTTAGATATGCACGATGCTGAATTGAATCGCGTGTTGGGTGGCGGCCTTGTGCCGGGTTCGTTAGTGCTTTTGGGTGGCGAACCAGGAATCGGTAAATCCACTCTTCTCTTACAAACCATTTTACACCTCCAAGAGCGCGTGCTCTATATCAGCGGAGAGGAAAGCGAGCAGCAAATCAAGTTGCGCGCCGACCGCTTGGGCATATCTCCCGCCAACATTTTGCTGCTCTGCGAAACGAATATGGAGCAGATTTTCACGCACATCAAAAACGTGGAGCCACAGCTCATTGTGATCGATTCGATACAGACGATGACCACCGAGTCGCAGGAATCAGCAGCGGGGAGTGTGACACAAATTCGCGAATGCGCAGCAGCTCTCCTCAAATATGCTAAAGAAAGCAGCGTCCCCGTGGTGCTGGTGGGTCACATCACGAAAGATGGCGCCATTGCCGGGCCAAAGGTGCTCGAACATATTGTGGACACCGTTCTTCAGTTTGAAGGTGATCGCCACTACCTCTACCGCATTCTTCGCAGTATCAAAAACCGCTTTGGGAGTACTTCCGAACTCGGCATCTACGAGATGCGCACCGAGGGGTTGCGCCCCGTGGGGAATCCCTCCGAACTGCTCCTTACCCAAGCCAACGAAGGCCTCAGCGGAGTGGCCATCTGTGCCGCCATCGAAGGCGTTCGCCCCTTCCTCATCGAGGTGCAAGCACTCGTCAGCACGGCTGCATACGGCACTCCACAGCGAAGCGCGACAGGTTTCGACCTCCGCCGACTCAATATGTTGTTGGCAGTTTTGGAAAAACGCGTAGGGTTCAAACTCGGACAAAAGGACGTGTTTCTCAACATTGCAGGAGGTATCCGCGTGACTGATCCCGCCATTGATTTGAGCGTCATTGCCAGTGTGCTCAGTAGTAATGTGGACACCGCCATCGAACGTAGCGTTGCTATGGCAGGAGAAGTTGGACTGAGCGGTGAGATCCGCCCCGTCACACGTATTCAGCAGCGCATTGCCGAAGCTTCTAAACTCGGATTCCAGCAGTTCTTATTGCCCGAACAGAGCATGAAAGGCCTCGACATAAAAGCACCTGGCATCGAACTTGTGCCTGTTCGCACTGTCACGGAAGCCCTCCGCGCACTGTTTGGATAAGGATTTGAGCACAGACGTCTCTTGAGTTGAAGCAACTGAGAAAACCATTGTTCACTGTGCTTTTTCTCTTGTAAAATAGAAACTAAGTATGCAAAAACAAATACAACTACGCGTAACGCCCGATGTAGCTTTTCAGCCCAGCGTGTTGCGTGAATATGTGGCTCGCGAACTCGCTTGCGATGGGCGCACTATCAAGGCCGTCCACATTCGCAAGCGGAGCATCGATGCGCGCCAACGTTCCGTTTTCGTGAATCTTTCTCTCAATATATACATCAATGAAGAGCCGCCAGCTCTCGATTATGAGCAGGTGGCGTATAAGGATGTTTCTCACGCCGACCGCGTCATTGTGGTGGGGGCAGGTCCTGGTGGACTCTTTGCCGCCTTGCGCCTCATCGAACTCGGTTTGCGCCCCGTGGTGCTCGAGCGCGGAAAAGACGTTCGCGAACGGCGCAAAGATATTGCCCTCATCTCGCGCGAGCACAAAGTAGATGTCGAGAGCAACTACTCCTTTGGAGAAGGTGGCGCAGGGGCTTATTCTGACGGGAAACTCTATACGCGCAGCAAGAAAAGAGGCAACTCCGATAAGATTCTCCGCGTTTTCTGCCAGTTTGGAGCCTCTACCGATATTCTTGTCGATGCACATCCACACATTGGTACGGACAAGCTGCCGCGCGTGATAGAGAATATGCGCAATCAGATTATCGAATGTGGCGGCGAAGTCCACTTCCAAACACGTGTTGACGCTTTCCTTTTCGAGGGCGACAAAGTGGCGGGAGTGCAGACTGCAACGGGCGAGCACTTCCGCGGTCCGGTTATCTTAGCCACGGGGCATAGTGCGCGCGATGTGTATCGTTATCTCTACCAAGCGGGAGTGGAAGTGGAAGCCAAAGGGCTTGCCGTGGGCGTTCGTTTGGAGCATCCTTCGCAGCTCATTGATAGCATTCAGTATCATAATCGCAACGGACGCGGGCGTTTTCTTCCCGCAGCCGAATATAGTTTTGTCACCCAAGCCAACGGGCGCGGCGTTTACAGTTTCTGCATGTGCCCCGGCGGCTTTGTAGTGCCAGCAGCGAGTGGGCCAGAACAAATCGTGGTGAATGGTATGAGTCCGAGCAACCGCAATGGAGCGTGGTCCAACTCGGGAATGGTGGTAGAAACTCGCCCTGAGGACATCGACGGCGAACTAGCCCCATTCATGGCTGAAGCTATGCAGGACGAAGATTTCGCAGCGGCACACGCCGACTTCTCTAATCCCGAAAATCCGCTACGCCTTATGTACTTCCAGGAAGCACTGGAAAAGGCGTGTTGGCTACAAGGGCAACGACGTCAAACGGCTCCAGCTCAGCGCATGGCCGATTTTGTGAACAATCGCCTTAGCTACGATCTACCCAAGTCGAGCTACGCTCCTGGCGTGGTTTCTTCACCGCTCCATTTCTGGATGCCGAAGTTTATCAGCTCCCGCTTGCAGGAGGGCTTCCGCTATTTCGGTCAGCGCAGTCGCGGCTTCCTCACCAACGAAGCTCTCGTCATTGCTGCCGAAACCCGCACGTCGAGCCCCGTTCGCATCTTGCGCAATCCCGAAAACCTGCAACACATCCGCATTGAGGGTCTCTTCCCCTGTGGCGAGGGAGCAGGCTATGCCGGAGGTATCGTATCAGCCGGTGTCGATGGCGAACGATGCGCTGAGGCTGCAGCAGCCTATTTGGGGAAATAAGCCCGATTGCAACAGAAGGAAGTAAAGAGTGAGCCTCTAAAATCCGCTGAAAGTTGTAATAAATCACATTAAAGACAAACTATTTATAACGGAAAGTACTACCTTTGCGTCACGAAAATAGAATAATTACTAATTTTATCTACTATAAAACCACATGAAACCAACATTATTCCTTTTGGCTGCTGGTATGGGCAGTCGTTATGGTGGTCTGAAACAATTAGATGGTCTTGGCCCTCACGGCGAGACAATCATGGACTATAGCATCTACGACGCTATCAAAGCTGGCTTCGGCAAGCTCGTGTTCGTTATCCGCAAGGACTTCGAAGAGGATTTCCGCAAGGTGGTGCTTTCTAAGTACGAAGGCCACATCCCCTGCGAGGTTGTATTCCAAAGCCTCGATAAGTTGCCCGAGGGCTTCACTGTTCCCGAAGGCCGCACTAAACCCTGGGGTACAAATCACGCTGTCATGATGGGTAAGTCAGTGATTAAAGAACCGTTTGCTGTTATCAATTGCGACGACTTCTATGGTGCTGATGCTTTCCGCGTGATGGGTAAATTCCTCTCCGAACTACCCGAAAATTCTGAGAAGAAGTACGCCATGGTGGGCTTCCGCGTTGGCAACACGCTTTCCGATTTAGGTACAGTTTCTCGCGGCGTTTGTGAGAACGACGACCATAAACACCTCACCAGTGTTGTAGAGCGCACAAAGATTCAACGCCTCGACGGCGTGGTGAAGTATCTCGACGACAACGGCGAGTGGGTAGCTATTGAGGACAACACCCCGGTATCTATGAATTTCTGGGGCTTCACTCCCGAATACTTCCAGTACTCCGACGAGATGTTTAAGGAATTCCTTTCCGACCCGAAGAATCAGGAAAACTTGAAGAGCGAATTCTTCATTCCCTTAATGGTTGACAAACTCATCCACAAGGACGGAGCCACTTGCGAAGTTCTCGACACCACCAGCCAATGGTTCGGCGTGACTTACAAGGAGGACCGCCCCGAAGTGGTTGCTAAACTCGCAAAATTGCACGAAGAAGGCATTTATCCCGAAAAGATGTTCTAAAAAGGACGTCATACATAATAGAATTAGAGAGCATATCCCCCATTGCGTGGATATGCTCTTTTTCGTTTATTAGTGCTAACATTCTCCTACCAGAAAAAACTTGGAATTTCTTGTCACGTTGTCACAGAACGAGAAAATAAGCTGAAAAACAGCTTCTTATAGGGTGTGACAACAAAAAACAACAGACAGAGAAGAGCCTTCCTACCTATAAATGCCCGCAATCCTTATTGCAGCCTTCACCACAATAAGCGTATCAGCTGACGCAATAAGGCTATCAGCCGACATCCTTATTGCATTTCCAAATACAATAAGGACTTATATCATTCCGAAGTAAGTACAAAAAAGAGGGCATCGAGATTGTTCGATGTCCTCTTTCTTAAATTGTTAGTTACCTTAGCTTTAAGCTTCAGCTTGGGGCTCTACGGAAACAACGCTGCGGTCGCGATTACCACGACGGAAAACAACAACACCGTCTGCCAAAGCATACAGAGTGTCGTCCTTACCCTTAGCTACGTTCTTACCAGGATAGTGAACCGTACCGCGCTGGCGAACAAGAATGTTGCCTGCTACGCAAGTTTGGCCACCCCAAATCTTAACACCTAAACGCTTTGAAGCTGATTCGCGGCCGTTCTTAGAACTACCAACACCTTTTTTATGTGCCATTTCTTAAAATAATTTTAGGGGTTAAGCAATAACTTGTTTGATTACTAACTCAGTGAACTGATGACGATAGCCGTTGAGCTTGCGATAGCCCTTACGACGCTTCTTATGGAAAATAAGAACTTTGTCACCCTTAACGAGCTTGGAAGCTACTTCTGCAACTACCTTTGCGCCGTCAACAGTGGGAGCGCCTACAGTTACCGTGCCGTCTGCGTCTACCAGCAGCACCTTGTCAAATTCAACAGTTTGGCCGTCTTCTGCATTCTGCAAGTGATTGACGAAGAGCTTCTTGCCCTCTTCTGCCTTGAACTGCTGACCGTTAATCTCTACGATTGCGTACATTATAAATTATTGTTTAAACGGATTTTTCCGGGAGGCGGAAGAATCTATCAAATATCCACGCTGTTCGGTGCTGTGTGGCAACACGTCCCTTTATTTCTCTTCGATTTTCTTCACTTTTTCGGCCCCGTCGGACTCAATGCGGGTGCAAAAGTAGTACTTATTTATATAAAAACAAAATCTTTTGGCGCGGAAAATGCTTTTAATCAGCGAATTTCGCCCCATCATTTTTAGTTTTTCCACATAAAAAAACAGAATTTGCCTACGCTCGTAACACCTTTACTTATCCAACTTACGCACTTTCCGCTTTCTTTTTTAGAAATTCCTGTAATTTTCATATCTTTGCTGCAAAGAAAGACTGATTCTCTATGAAAAAAATTCTGATGATGCTTTGGGCTACTCTCTGCCTGCAAGCTACAGCACAAACGGCGAAAGAAGTGCAGGCCGATTTCCAACAGCGCTTCAAAAACTCAGTTTGCACTCATCCGCAAGAGGCGCTGAAACTGGCGAAGACACCGCAAGAACGCGATGCGCTCCAATTTCTGTATGCCTACATGGACTGGCCCGATGTGACGGATTATGCCCCACAGTTCATGCTGGATAATGCGCGCTTAGCGCTCCAAACTCGCACTGATTTTCCTTGGGGAAAACAGATTCCTGACCGTGAATGGCTGCATTTTGTTTTGCCCGTTCGCGTCAACAATGAACATCTCGATTCATTCCGTATAAAAACCTACGAAGTACTCCGAAAGCGTGTGCGCTACATGAATTGGCACGATGCAGCTCTCGAAGTAAACCATTGGTGCCACTCGGTGATGACCTATCGCCCTTCAGATGCGCGCACCTCCAGCCCTCTGGCTTCCATGCGCACTACTACGGGGCGTTGCGGCGAGGAGAGTACGCTGGCGGTGAGTGCTCTTAGAGCCGTGGGCATACCGGCACGCCAAGTGTACACCCCGCGCTGGGCGCACACCGATGATAACCACGCATGGGTGGAGGCTTACGTCGATGGAAAATGGCAGTTTCTCGGTGCTTGCGAACCAGCTGCTGAATTGAACATTGCGTGGTTCAATCAGCCCGCAGCGCGCGGTATGCTGATGAATACTACCGTCATGGGACGATATCAAGGCGACGAACAAATCCTCCAGCAATATCCGTTGCAAACCACTATCAACGTAACCAACAACTACGCTCCTGTTGAGCGACGCAGCGTACGCATTGTTGATGAAAGAGGGCGCAAAGTGCGCGATGCTAAGGTGCGCTTTGGTCTTTATAATTATGCTGAATTCTATACGCTCTACTCCACTCAGTCGGATGCTCGCGGTGAGGCCTCACTCATCTGCGGAAAGGGCGATCTCCTTGTTTGGGCAGCAAAGGACGGACGCTATGGTTTTGCCAAAGTTTCGCCGAATCAGGGTAAACACCTCACGGAGATACGCCTTACTCATAAAGCGGGCGATCGCTTTGAAACTGACTTAACGCTCACTCCTCCTCCCGTTAGCAACAACTATCCGAAAGTGTCGCCCGAAGCCGAAGCTCTCAACAATAAGCGATTGGCGCAAGAAGATGCTCAGCGCATGAAATGGCCTTCAGTCTGGCCAAACGAGAAGAAGGTGGAGGAAATAGGTGAAGTATTAAACTACGATGCTGCCCGCTTGCAGCCGCTCTTCAAAAAATCGGAGGGGAACTTCATGGCGCTCTACGATGTGCTTGAACATTTCAACCAAGAAAAGAATGTATGCGTATTGTCGAATAATTTGACACAAAAAAATCTTGTTCTGCACGTACTCGAAAGTTTAACAGACAAAGACTTGCGCGATTTTGACGAAAAAGTTATCATCAACCACATCGAGCAAATCGAAAAGCAGTTGTCCACATCAAGTGCAACGAAAGTGGGCGAAGAGAACTTCCAACGCAACTCACACTACGTGCTCTGCCCTCGCATCTCAACGGAAGATCTCACACCGTGGCGCGAAGAGCTGGCTCAAACCGTGGAAACGATCCGGACATTCACTCATACCGACGAACAAGTGGCGGCAATCATACAGAAGCTAAATGGCGTGAAGACAGACACCACACCCGCTTCACGCTTCATCCCTCAAGCTCCCGCCACGGTGCTCTCCTCTCAAGAAGCCTCAGCCACTTCCAAAGGTATCTGCTTCGTGGCAATGTGCCGCACATTGGGCATTCCCGCCCGCCGCGATGAAGTGACGAGCAATTTCCAGTATTGGGATGGCGAATGGAAAACAGTAGATTTCGGTCCAACGCAAGCTGCTGCTAACTCTCAGTTGTCCCACCTTGCTCTCTCCTACTCTCCGCGTCGCTTCATGGAGAATCCTTCCTACTATTCCCACTTCTCTCTCTCACGCCTCGAAGACGGACTGCCAAAGCTGCAAGGTTATGACGAGAACGCTACTTGGGCGGAAACATTCAAAAAGGGCGTAGAAGTGGAGCACGGCGATTATCTGCTCACTTCCGGCACACGTTTAGCCGATGGTAGTGTGCTCTGCCACATCAGTGTGTTCCCCGTAGCGGCTGACACCACTGTGCAACTCGTTATGCGGGAGGATTCCAGCCAGGTGAGCGTTATCGGTTCGTTCAACGCCGAGAACATCTACCACGACCTTGAGGAAGCCAAAGAGAAGAGCGTTCTCTCCACCACTGGGCGCGGCTATTTCATCGTTGGATTACTCAAAGCCAACAATGAGCCGAGCACCCATATTCTTCACGATATTGAAGCCAGTCGTGCCGAGCTTGAGAGCTGGGGACGCACCATTTTGATGCTCTTCCCCACAGCAGCAGAGTACGATTCCTTCATGAAACGTCGCAGCGAATTTCCTAACCTGCCGAAAAATCTTCGCTTTGGTATCGACAGCAAACAGCAAGTGGCCAACGACCTCTTTGGTAGCGGTTTGACACAAAGCCCCGAACGCCCCGTCGTGATTATTGGCGACACGTTCAACCGCATTGTATTCTTCAGCCAGGGCTACACCATCGGCATGGGGCAGCAACTCACCAAGACTATCGGTAAACTCTAACGCGACATTTTTAACGACGTCAAGATTCCACAAGCCCACTCCGCGAACACATTCTTCGCGTGAGTGGGCTTGCCTTGTTTTCTTCGAGCGTCAGTAAGGGCACAGAATAAGGAAAACAAGGTGTGGAACTTTGCGTTTCAGCCACTTTGCAGTATTTTTGCACCTTTAGAAAAAGAAAACTAATAAAAATACAGAATAATGACAGCAAACGAAATTCGCGAGTCGTACAAGAAATTCTTCGAAAGCAAGGGACACACGATTGTACCTTCTGCTCCGATGGTTGTCAAGGACGACCCCACGCTGATGTTTACAAATGCCGGCATGAATCAATGGAAAGATATCATCCTCGGCACGCGTGATCCAGAGCCGCGCCGTCGTACAGACTCACAGAAGTGTCTGCGCGTGAGCGGCAAGCACAATGACCTTGAAGAAGTGGGTCACGACACTTACCACCATACTATGTTTGAGATGCTCGGTAATTGGAGCTTTGGCGATTACTTCAAAGAGAAAGCGATCGACTATGCTTGGGAGTATCTTGTTGATGTTCTTCACCTCGACCCGAAGGACCTTTACGTTACCGTGTTTGAGGGATCTAAGGAAGAAGGCCTTGAACGCGACGACGAAGCAGCCAGCTTCTGGGCTAAGCATGTTCCAGCCGACCATATCATCAACGGCAACAAGCACGACAACTTCTGGGAGATGGGCGACACAGGTCCCTGCGGTCCTTGCTCTGAAATCCACGTCGATTCCCGCTCGGCGGAAGAGAAAGCAAAAGTTCCAGGACGTGAACTCGTTAATAAGGATGATCCCCAAGTTATCGAAATCTGGAACATCGTATTCATGCAGTACAACCGCAAAGCGGATGGCACTCTCGAACCACTTCCTATGCACGTCATCGATACGGGTATGGGCTTCGAACGCTTGGTGCGCATGCTGCAGGGTAAGAACTCCAACTACGACACCGATATTTTCCAACCCATCATCAAGAAAGAGGAACAACTCTCCGGCTTTACTTATGGTAAGGAAGAAAATGTTGATGTGGCCATGCGTGTGGTTGCTGACCACCTCCGCGCCATCGCTTTCTCCATTGCTGACGGTCAGTTGCCCAGTAATGCGAAAGCGGGTTATGTGATTCGCCGTATTTTGCGCCGTGCAGTGCGCTACGCCTACACTTTCCTGAATCAGAAACGAGCTTTCATCTATCAGCTCATCCCTACCTTCGTGAAAGAAATGGGTGGAGCCTATCCCGAACTTGTTGCGCAGCAGGAGCTCATCACCCGCGTTATCAAGGAAGAGGAAGATAGCTTCCTCCGCACTTTGGCAACAGGTATCAACCTGCTCGATGGACTTATTCAGGAAACCAAGGCAGCTGGCAGCAATACGCTCGATGGTGCTAAGGCTTTCACGCTTTTCGACACTTACGGTTTCCCCTTCGATCTCACGGAACTCATCTGCGCTGAGCAGGGACTCAAGACGGACGAAGAAGGCTTCAACGTTGAGATGCAAAAGCAAAAAGAACGCGCTCGCAACGCTGCGGCAGTAGAAACTGGCGACTGGGTAGTGCTTCGCGAAGGTGAAGACAAGTTTGTGGGGTGGGACGAAACAGAAGCCGACTGCCATATCCTGCGCTACCGCAAAGTGCAGCAGAAGAAACAAACCTACTACGAGCTCGTGCTCGACACTACTCCTTTCTATGCGGAGATGGGCGGCCAGGTGGGCGACAAAGGTATTCTTCGCAGTGCGAACGAAACAGTTCAGATTTTTGATACGAAGCGCGAGAACAACCTCCCCATTCATCTAACAAAACAACTGCCCGAAAATCCGGCAGCTGATTTCCGCGCAATAATCGACCTCGAAGCGCGCCGTGGTAGCGAAGCCAACCACACGGCCACTCACCTCATCGACCAAGCCCTCCGCGAGGTTCTTGGTAGCCATGTAGAACAAAAGGGTTCGCTTGTTACTCCCGACTATCTGCGCTTCGACTTCTCTCACTTCCAGAAGGTGACGCCCGAAGAATTACGTAAGGTTGAACAAATCGTCAACCGTCGTATCCGCGAGGACATCCCCTTGCAGGATCATCGCAACGTACCTATGGAAGAAGCCAAGCGTATGGGCGCCATCGCTCTCTTTGGCGAGAAATACGGAGATGAAGTTCGTGTCGTACAATTCGGCAACAGCGTAGAGTTCTGCGGCGGTTGCCATGCCAAGAGTACCGGTCGTCTCGGTTTGTTCCGCATCGTGAGTGAGAGCAGTGTAGCTGCTGGCGTTCGCCGCATCGAAGCTCTCACCGGTAAGGCAGCAGAAGAGAGTGTTTATATGCAACAAGACTTACTGACAGGTCTGAAAGAACTTTTCAACAACGCTAAGGATCTCACGGCGGCTATTCAGAAAACCATCGAAGAAAACAGTGGACTGAAAGCTCAGGTAGAGGACTTCGTGAAGCAGAAGGTGCAGCAAATCAAGGCGAGCCTCCTCAAACGTGCTGAAGACATCAACGGCATCAAGGTAATCAAGAGCGTACTCCCCACAGGTATTTCTCCCGACGCTGTCAAAGACTTAGCCTTCCAGGTGTCAGGACAGTTGCCCGAGAAGATGCTCTGCGTATTGGGTTCAAGCTATGAAGGCAAACCGCTCTTAACAGTGATGATCAGCAAAGACCTCGTGAAGAACAACGCCCTTAATGCGGGACAGATGGTGCGCGAAGCAGCCAAACTTATCCAAGGTGGCGGCGGCGGTGCTCCTCACTTTGCCACAGCAGGCGGAAAAGATGTTAACGGTCTCGAAACTGCTGTTGAAAAAGTGCTTGAATTAGCCGATCTCTAAAACGGAGATTCTCTATTATAAAAATCCCCTGCAAGCTGCTTGCTTGCAGGGGATTTTTCTGTTGTGCCGCGCATCTTTCCGTAGATGCGGCAAAAGCTATTTTTACTTAAAGTGGATAAAAGGCAGCACGACACCAGTATTATAAAAATCCAATCTCATCCAAAATTTACCTTCGGTACGATAGGTCATTTCTGCACAGAAATCGTAATGAGCAGCAGGACGTTCCAACTCCGTACTGGTCCAATATTGATTCCAAGTAGGAGGGAATGAACGACCAGCTTGTCTGAAAGCAATATCTATAAAGACTGATCTCCATTCGTATTCCGTGTTAAACTGGAAAGTATCCTTACGTTTGTCCGAGATATTATAATACGTTCCATAGCCTACGGTGCGGTACATATTCACCAATTCTCCATAAGCAGGGAGATACCATTTTCCGATGCTATCATTTAGATTTGTCGAAGGATTCTTCAACCAGTCGGCAGTTACAGCTACACCTGGATTATAGTGAGCGGCAGTATAGAAAGCTGGGAGATTTTGATCCTCAGCATGAGCCTTAGTATGATCATACGCATAAGCAGGATCGTACGTTGTTCTATACCCATTCAGCAGTGTAGGCAACTTCGGAGAGTTCGTAGCGTAATAGTCTCTATTGATATGTTCTATCCCCGTCCGATCGTTTATGTTATTCACACGCCCATCTGTTCTCAGTCCTACAGCCGTTTTAGTCTTCATACTCGTCACAAGGGCTATCGGCGTCTTTGTTTTCCAGTTATTGTTCTCTGCAAGCGTTCCCACTGTGCCGTCACTAAAGAGATACTTAAAATTGTACGACATATAAATGCGCACTGTATAGCTACCATTGGCTTCGAGCGATGTAGGGAGAATATCCTCAATGGTTTGATAGAGTTTCTCAAAAGAAAGAGGTTTCCGATAAAAGCTCACTGCCGCAGCATTCCATTTGTAGGCCTTCAAGTTTGCTCCTGCTGGGAAATACTGCAAAGACGTTTGTGCACGCTGGTAACTATTATAATAGTAATGCCAAGGAGCAAGTTCTGTTGCGTGAGGAACATTTTCGAACGCTCCAAAATGAAACACGCGCTTGTTGTTGATTTTCTCCACGCCTGTATTGACATCCACATCGCTCTGGGAGTAGTCCACAGGAGCGAGGGTCATAGCATTCAATTCATACACGCTTTTTGTCTGAGCCATACCTGTAGTGACACTTTCTGCCGAAGGAGTCATCACCGTAGCTGCGCTAACATCAGCATCATAGGAGATGGGCGTTGGCGTTCCGGTAGTGCTATAATCTGTGTCTTTATTATTGAACGCCAATCCTACACCCACTATTTGAAACTTCACACGTGACCATGGATGACTCAGCACAAAGGGAACTTCAATTCTATTGTTAGGAACCGCTGTAGTGACTTTTCCCACCAATGCTTTATCGTAGTCGTCTGCAAGATTGTCATAATAGGTCTGATAGTCCTGATCCGTTGTGAGATTTGCCGTCTTATCATAGTTTGCCATGACAAGTTTGCCATCTTTTTCCTTCAGTTTGTCGTTGAAACAAACAAAGGTGTATGTGCCTGCCGGAAGGTGCATCTTAGCTATATTGCCATCATCGGTAAATTTAGAGCCGTCCCAATGCACTTTCAGTTCTGCTTTCTTTTCTGGATTGTTCGCACTGCCTTGATAAGCAACGATGGTGAAATCGCCTGCTCCCAAAGAAGTTTGAGCAGGAGCACGGTGTTCCCCCACCTCTCTATCGTCGCGCACAATGCTAACATTGGCCGACACTTCAGGACTGAGATCTACCACCGCCTCAGCCACGTCAGGCGAAGCAGGAGCTTTTGTTGCACGGAGAGAATCCTCGCCCAATGTCTTCACGTTCCAGTCGGATGCTGCCAGCGTGAAAGCCACTCCTTTTCCTTCTTGCGCTTTATCGCCATTGTCATTCACATCTGTACACGAAGCTAACAACAACACGCAACTGAGCAACAAGCTCCAAATAGGGAATTGATTATTTTTATTTCCTCTCATCTTTTCTGATATGTCTTTTGTTCTTTAATTCTACAAATGGAAAATACAGTATTTACCAATCATCGCCTGAGAATTCTCCTCCACCGACACCAACACCGCCAGTAGTGGGATTATTTTCTTTCCAAGGAGTTTCAGAGGCATCTTTATTACCAGGACCTGTAGTACCCGTAGGGACTACTGAACCAGCAACAACCGTTGCAAGTGTTACACCAACGGCCTCGCTCGCTGGTGCCACATATTTTTTTCTACACATACAAATAGCTAATAAGAATAGGAAAATTTTGTCTGTTCTATAAAAATCGGATGCAAAAGTAAGAAAAAAAGAAAGTAAAACAAACTGAATCATAATTATTTACTATTTCTCAACCATAACATAAAGATTCTTTTTTGATCATTTCAAACATGTAAAAATTTTTTGAATTAAAATTCTTGGAGCTTTATGCCCAGTATGCTCACATCGCAGCAAAGCGTTATTACCCTTGTCCCTAACATTCGGCATCTCAAATATAGATGCCCTATTTTTTGGAGAAAAGCGAAAAACTTTAGGGCTTTGAAAAAGAAAATCCTGCCAAAGCACACAAAGGAGAGGCTTCGGCAGGACGAATAAGGAGGAAGCGCATGGGGCAAAAGGAAAAAGCCGGATGCGCTGAAGCGATTATTTCAGGATTTTTACCGTTTTAGAATTTCCGGCTGTCACGATGTCGAGGATATAGGTTCCAGCAGGCCAAGCAGTAGTGGAGAGCACAACTCGATCTGAGCCTTTTGCCGTTCCCAACAGTCGACCATCGGAGGTGTAGGCACGAATGCTGAGAGGGCTTGCTCCTGTCACTTCTATGCTTGCTGGCGTTGTCGTCACCTTCAGACCGTTGGCGGAAGCCTCAGCAATACCAGTGGTTTTCTTTACCACAAACACCAAATTATGGTCGGCACGCACTGCGGCAAAGTACACCGTTGCAACTGAATCCCTACCGGCATTGAGCGTTGTCTGAACGCCGTCCTTCGTGTAGCCAGCAAGGCGGAAGCCGTCTTGAGCCACGGCCTTGACCGAAACAGTTTTTCCCGGCGCGACGGCAGCTACCAACTGCTCGCCGGCAACTGTCACTCCAGCTTTAGGAGTGAATGTCACGTCAAGTCCTGTGGGAATAGTCACACTGATGAGGTATTTCTCAGTGAGTGCTGCAGAAGCATCGGCTGCTGCTTTCTCGTAATCGGCAGCTCCTACATAGAGACCAGCAGCAGCCAGTTCCAAACCGGCAGTACCGCCCAACTGAAGAGGAGCTGGCGTGAGAACTTCCTCAGCATAAGCAGCATTGTAGGCAGTGCCCTGCAAATTGCCATCGATATAGACTTTCACCATGCCGTTTGCCTCGCGCACAGCAGTAATCTGATGGTTACGGCCATCGTTCACCACAGAGTCAGCAGCAAAGATAGTATGTCCCACCTTGAAGACGGGTTTTCCATTCACGAGTTCCAACTTCCACGCTCCTGCCTGCTGTGCTACGACTGTATTGGCAGCAGTAGTACGGACGAGTGTAGAGAAAGTGAAAGCATCGCGCCCACCTATCGTCTTCTCACTCACCGCGGTATAGGGCTTATCCAAAGCAAGGAACTGAACGCCGGCGCGGAGGTCCGAACGCGTGGCTACGGTCTCTGCCTGCTGCAATTGTGCTGTAGAATCTATGCGGAGAACGAGGCCTCCTGCATTATAGTAGAAGACAGGAGATACATCTTGAGAGAGAACATTGTTCCAATCCGAAAGATTCTGCGCCTTCAGCGTGTAAGCCTTATTATCTTGTAGAGCATTGGCAAAGGTGAGTGTCACGGTGCGATAATCGGCCGCTAAGGAAACTGCTGTGGGCTGGCCAACGAGTGTTGCTCCATCATAGAGAGCAAAGGCAGAAGTTGTGGGGCGGACGGGTTCGGAGAACTGTGCCACCACTTTGCGAGCTTCTGTAGAGCGCACCGTGGCAAATGTTGCAGGGGTGGTATCGGCCGCACCAAAGCGGAGCACGAGAATCTCACCCGGACGGAGCGTCAGTTGCATATTCTGACCGTATGCGTAAGTCGTGGCAGCAGGTGTCCATGTCAGTGCTGTCGCTGCACCCGGTGTGCCGCTATATTGCATAATCAGGCCGGCATGCAAATTATTTGCTGTTTCGGGAACTCCTACTGCTTTGTCGAACGTAAACGTGAAAGTCTTAGAAGTGTTTGACGGATTGCGGAACGAAACAATACCCTCCGCTTGTTGTCCTGTTGTCACGGGTCGCCAACAAGAGTAGCCGTAGATTTCGCCAGATTTCGGCGAGCGACCAAAGTAGACAGCATTGCGCAGTGTCTCGTAATTCTTGTCTATGAACGTGAGGGCTTCGGCATTGATAAGCCATTTGTTGCCTTCGTCCATCATGTTGTAAGAATAAAGCATTTCCCAGAACGCCGTACCACGTGTAGCCATCATGTAAAGGTAGGCGCGGAACTCATTGTCAGACATAGCATTGGGACTCATACAGTCCGTCTTACCGTAGATAGGATCGTGGTTGAATATGTGGCTCTGGGGAAATTGCAGACCGTTGGCATTGTAGAAATCGTAGTAGCGATCATCGCGGTAGCTTAATTGCTTGTCGAGTTCACTATTGCGACCGCTCACTACAGCCCGTCCCATATCGTTGGAATTCTGCATCCACACACTGTTGCAGAACTGCAAAATCCACGGACTCGGATTGACGTAACAAGTAAGATTGAGCCAAAGGTCGCTACCACGACCGGAGGCCTCGGCGTAAAGGTCGCGGAACACATCGTACCAACGCTCCCAATGCTCCGTAAAATAGTAGTTGCCATTTTTCCCGCCCGTGATATAACGGCCATTATTGCTGGGTTGCGGTTCTACCGTGGAGAAACCATCAAGTTTCCAATAATTAACCCCGTAATCCTTCTGGCAGGTGAGGAAAAAGTCGCGCAGCTTGGAGACATAGACAGAGTCGCCCGTCACAGCATCCCCCGAACGCGTATTATATGTGCCGTTACCGTGGGATTCAAGGAAATGTCCCCAACTTGCATTGAAATTGTAGCCACCACGCGGGCCGAGCCAAATACCAAAGTCGGAACCATAGCGGTGAGCTATCTGTGCTGCACCCTGAAGCCCCGTGGGGAATTTAGAATTGAATTCCCAGAAACCAGACACGTTGGAAGTAGTGCCGGAACGTTCCGTATCGCTCACGTTATAGTTGTTCCAACCATCATCCACAACATAGGAGTCCATCGGTCGGAGACCGTGCTGCGTAAAGCCGCGTTCCATCCGTTTGAAACTGGTATTGATGCGCTCTTCCGTAATGGTCATCATCCAGTCGTACCAACTGTTGTACTGCATACGTACTTTAGTGGGGCGCGCAATGGTCTCAATGTAGGAGAAGAAGTCCTGACGGATCACTCCCACTTCGGAAACGGAGCGCGCAGCCCCTTCCACGTTAGGCCAAGTACGGAAAACGCCGTCTTTGGCAATGCTACTGAGCGATTTTCCACTGTAGTAGCGCGAATGGCCAAAGCCGTTGGAAATTTCGTTCTCAGCTTGCGGAAATTCCGACCCAAAGAAAAGACCATCGATATAGAAGGGCTGACCGAGACTCATCGTGTAGGCACTCATACCTCCCACACCGCCGGAACCTTCTGGGTGAGACCATCGCTGATTAGCTGCCACGCCCTCAACGCTCATATTCTCCATTTCGATATAGTCGATGGGCGTGGTGCGAGCAGCCTCGTCTGCACCACTGATAAGGAGATATTTATGCAGGAAATGGTCCTTCTCTTTCATTTCTACCACCATGCTGACCTTCCACGTAGCACTGACACCATCTGCTGGGTTCATGTGCTGATAAGGTTTCATCTCAAAGACGAGACGCTTACCTCCGTCGATGCTTTCTTCCCTGACATTGTCGAGGGTCATTTGAGAAGCGGAGAATGCCGTAGGGAGCGGAACGGCTACGGTGTCTGCAGAGAGATTAAACTCTGCACAACAGCCAAATTCGCGACCGTTGACAGCGCTGGTCTCTGTCAGACGCACATAGCGCGCTGTGATGTCGCGGCCGAGATCTGTCCAAACCGTGGCCACCTCCGTATAGGCGAGTGTGCCTGTCTTGACGGTCTGCCAGTCGGAGCCATTGTCGGACACGGAGAATTCATAGCCTGCAATATTTCCATTGGAGCTCACTCCCTCCGAGCCAGAACGTGGCAGATAGCCAAAACTGCGGAATGTGGCAGCTGCCCCGAGGTCGATGGTTAGAGAATGAGGCAGAGCAGCAGAGCCGTTGCCTTGCTGACCGGAATAGAACGTATGCCACAGCGTTGCGGCATCGCCATCAATGGCCAAAGAGGGATCGCCCACCGTAGCACTTTCGTGACACCAGGAATCGGCCGTTGCCGTCCAACCCGTACGGGGAAGCTTTGTCATCTCAGTGGCAGCAGCCTGCGCTTCTGAAGACAGGCGGAATTCTCCGCAAGCGGCAAACTTCGCACCGTTCCAACTACTCTTGACGATTACTTTAACGTAGCGTGCCTTTATGTCGTGGCTGAAATTTGTCCAAATTTCGTTGAGACTATAAGGCATCGTTCCCGAATAGACCGTAGTAAGAGCCGTGGGAGTATCGCCTGCTTGTATCTCTATTTCTTTTGCGTGTCCGTTGACCGATTTGGCTGCTTGGCGCGTGGTATAGCCGAAACTGCAGAACGTTTGGCTACTGCCGAGATCCACGAGAAACCAGTGGGGCATCTCTGCGAGCGAAGCGTCCGTATAGTTGGAATGCCAATAGGTGGCATCATTGCCGTCAATAATAGATGCGGGCGTTCCGCAACCATTTTCGGGCGTAAAGCCATCGGCAGTCACCGTCCAGGAAGCGCGGTTGAGCAAACCGCCCACCTGCTTTTTTTGTGTGACAGGATTGAGCGAAAACTCTTCACTCCCCGCAGAGGGAGTGAAAGTAGCAGTAGGCGCGGTGCGCTTATTGACTAATTTGCCAGGCCGAAGACGTTGTCCTGAAATATTGAAATGACGTTCGAGATAAGCATTACTGATACTGACGTCCGTAGCCGTCCGCGTCACACTTACCTGCGCCTTCATTCCAATGGGCAGTAAGACACTGAACCCCAAGAATAAAGAAGGGATTAAAAGTTTCATGAAATGTAAAAAATTTGCTTTATAGGTAACGGGGCGCAAATTTAAAAAAAAAAAAAGAAATACAAACTTTTGCAACAGAAATGACTGCTTTTGCGAAGAAAGGATTCAGCATCAGTTGTTCCCACATCGCAGCAAAACATTGCCGCCCCTATTCTTGACATTCGGTTTTTCAGCTATAGATGTGAAAAAGTCTTTCGTTTTTCCGCGAAACTTTAGGGCGTAGAGCAAAAAAGCTTTTCTGCTCATTCATTTTCTTTATTATTCCCTTCAAAAAAGCAGAAAAGCCGTCAGTTTTCACCAAGAAGTGCACTTTTATCCTTATTCTGTCTGCTGACACAATAAGGCTGTCAGCTGGCAGGCTTATTGCGTTTGAAAACTTCCTTATTGTATTCTGGAACATCTCGCGAAAAGTGGGAAATATCCCCATTTCATAATGCGCCAAAACAGTGTTATTCCTGTCCGCAATCAAGCAAGTTGATTTTTGCGCCATTCTCGAAGCCGTAGAATAAGAACTTTTTTTACAAAGAAAGGGACAGACGGAAAAATGCCACAAGGCTGTGAGAGAACACAGCTTGTGGCGTTTGAGAATTGTTGGAGAAGTGGTGAAGCTCAGACGAGTCGGACGGGTCGGACGAGTCCGACTGGTCAGACTGATCAGAGGAGTCAGATTAGGACAAGCCTCTCCTATCACTTCACCAAGACCTTTTGGCCATTGATGATATAAAGACCAGAATGCGTTGTGCTGACGCGGCGACCTTGCAGGTCGTAGACAGACGTTTCACTGTGGGGCGCAACAGTGGGCGTTTGCACACTGGTGTAAACGGAGTGCAAAGCGGTGGGAAGATAGAAAGCCCAGTTGTTGCCACCACAGGCGTGGAAGTAGCCGTCGGGTACAGTCTTTGGCATCGTGGCTACGTTGCCGATACGACAAATCAAAGTGCCGTTTTTGCCTTCGGTGCGGCTCTCGTAGTAGGTGTTGCTGCGCACTACCTCACAATTGCTCTGCGAGGTCACGCCAGCCACACGGCGGGCAGCAATCTGATTCTTGATGACCGTTTTATTACCCACCCAATGCGGCCAAAAGACGCAGGGCACGCCGGGAGCACTCAACAAAAAGGCATAAGCCTGCGCTACATTGCCCGTGTATTTGTTGTCGTCGCGATAAGTATCGTGGTTGTCAACAAAGGTAACTGCATAACGATTGGTTGAGCTGTTATGGATGAGACCTGCAGGGCGCGGCGTTGTGCCATTCTCTTTCCACGCCATATTGGCGTAGTTGTTCTTGGCCAAACCGTTGTTGAGTGCTGCATATTTCTGGGGAAAATCGAACGCCATGGACTTATAGCCCGTAGCAGCCAGCCAAGCTTTGACGGCATCATAGTTGCCATCCCAATACTCACCCACGCTGAGCCAAGGCTGCGATGCGTCGTTGTAGATTCCTACATATTTTCCTTCGAAACCTTTCACAAAATCGTAGCGCCAACCATCGTAGCCCATCTCGCCCTTCATCCAGTTGAGATAAGCCTTGATGTCGTTCTGCACATTAGCCGAAGTGTGGTCGAGATCTCTCGCACCACTCCAGTTTTCTCCCGTATCGTTAGCACCGGTAGCCATGCCATGGGTGGCGCGGAAAGTGGCTGCTCCAGCCTCGGTATTGACCTCATCGTTGCGACAAATGTCGGCCAGCGTGAGTTGGTAAGAGCCATACGCACCAAAGTTGTCGGGCGAGAAGTTTGCCCAATCGGTATAGCCAGCACGGTGATTGATGACGATGTCGGCAATGACTTTTACGCCTTTGTTATGGAAGGCCGTGATCAGCGTTTTCAGATTGTCGGCCGTTCCCCAACAAGAGTTTTGATCGTTCCATACGCGCGGGTGATAGCCTACATTTGACCCACCAACGGTATAGCCTCCCTCGGGATTGGCTGAAGGTGGCAACCAAATGCCCGTGAAGTTTTGCCCGATTTCATCAACAGCAGGCAGCAGTTGTGTCCATCCTGTTTGCTGCTGCGAATTCCAAAAGAATCCTTGCAACAGCACATCCTGACAGTCGGCCGGTGCTTGTGCGCGCGCCGAAGCAAGAAGCAGAGCGAAGCAAGAAAGGAGAAGTGTACGTTTCTTCATTGTGTCGTAGTATTTTTATTGATATTTAATTTCATCGCTAACGAATAGCAAATACGGAAAACTTGCTGTAATTGAAAATTCCCCCACCCGAGAATCCCGGATGGGGGAAAGAATCAGTTATAACAATACATGCCGGAGTTTACTGTTTAGTAATCGTGCAATAGTAGTGGTTAGCAGTCTTGCGAGAGAGGTACAACTTAATGGTGTAAGTACCGGCAGCGACAGAAAGATTATCGCCATTCTGGATGAGATTATTGGCACTGCCACCAAAGTTGATGTCCCAACTACCGTTAGCGCGGAACTTGAACGTTCCGGCTTTGAGCGTCGTCGTTATCGTCCAGCTCTCATCGGCTTCATTAAATGTCATGGCTTCGTCGCCGTCCCAACCTTTTGCTGTGGCATCACCAATGATACCCCAAGTGGTAGGAATAGCTTCAAACTTAGCCGAAGGAACATCGGCTGTAATCTTGTAGTAGCCAGCAGTAGCCACCTTGATGTTTCCAGTGCCTTCGCCTGTGAAACCCGCAGGATAGCTTGTGAAGCTGCTCCAGTTGTATTCGCCATTGTCCCAATTGCGCTGCTTGGTGAACTTAAACTCTGATTTGAGATAAGCGAAACCTTCATAGACGCCATTGAAGTTGGCAGAATGCAAAGCAGGTGCAGAAGCCGGAGTCCAGCTATTGCCGGTGCCTGGAGCGTAGATATACTCAGAATAGTTGAGCGGAGCGATGGTCATGGTATAGTCCATCATGTTCAGCTTAATGGTGTAGTATTTTGCACCATCAGAAGCTCTCTGAAGGAAGCTACCGCCCTGAGCCACCATACCAGCCTCGAGACGAGTATCACCGTTTTCTGTGTCGGAGCCTAAAGCACCGCTCCAGTTTTCAACAGCAGAGCCGTCGGCCTTCATGCAGGATGCCGGGACAATCTTAAACTGTGCATCAGCACGAGTACCATCAGCCTTGACAGGTGCAGGGACGGTCATTGTGAAGATAGGATCATCGTAGACGTCCTCGGTGCTGTGGTTGAACTTAACGGGTGTAGTCCAGTGGGAATTTGTGCCCACCAAGTAGTAAACGTCTTCAATGACAGGAGCCACGAGGGTGGCCGTTACGGTGATAGCCTTATCGAGACGGAAAGACGCTCCACCCATTGTGGTGTAGGCATAGACCGTTGTAGGAATTTCGCGTTTGTTGGGACGCTTGCCATAGAGCTTTTCAATAGCAGCCTTGAGGTCGGCAGCAGCCAGTTTACCATTCTTATCAGAATTGAGATAGACAGAATCGGTAGCCGCAGCATTCTTCAAACAAACCTTATAAGTAGGTTCAGAGGCTTTCTCGGCCGTGAAAGTTGCCTTATAGATAGAGACAGAATCGGTCGTTACGTTGGCATAGTCGATAGCTGCAGCAGGCTCTATATTGAGCGCGGCAGAAAGAGCTGCCTCTTGGGCATTCTGCTTCGGTTGTGCCCAGTCCGTATAATCATCGGAGCAACCAGCAAAGAGCAAAGCCAGCCCCATTGTAAACAGTACTTTTTTCATACTTATGCGTTTTTAGTTTTTTTGAACTGCGCGGTGCTGGCAGCGGAGCATTCCGCTTACCAGCCCTTGCAGCATACAAAACAATTATTACTTAGCCATGAACATATAGACACCTGTGATGTCGTTGAAGAAGACGCGATACTTACCAGCATCTACAGGGATGTTTGCTCCACCTTTAGCCCCTGCACCGCGCGGGAAGTCGTTGCCACCCCAGTTGGTTGACCAACTGCTATCGGTGAGGAACTTCGCCGTAGTCTTATCGGCAGAGGTATCAAGATCGTAGAACCAGTCGTGGTTATTGCTGGATGCGCAAGCAGTCATCGCCGTTGAAGTGCCCCAACCGTTGAAGTCGCCAGCAATGAGCATCTGCGGATAGGTGGAAACAGCCGGAGTATAAGGAACTACAGTCATGCTATAGTTTTCCGTATTGAGCGTAATCTTGTAGTAGCCATCTGAAGGAACACAGATATTGGAAGAACCACCATCGTTATGAACAATGGTCAAAGCGCCATCAGAGGAACCCAATTGGTCATCCCAACTACCTGGAGTTTTCACTACTTTGAAGCCTGCCGTGGTGAGATAGCCTACGTATTCGATAATGCCCTTACCGGTCTTCGCGTTGTAAGTCTGATCGGGAGCTACATACATCGGTATCATACTCTTTCCGACAGCGTCGGCACTATTGGTCCATTTACCATCACCAATACAAGCGCCGATGAGATACCAGAGTTCGGGCTCGGCAGCCTTGAGCATTACATAGTAAGGAGCTACATTGAGCTTCACAACATTGGAATAGACTGTGTCGGTTGTACCAGTGGATGTGGGGATATAGGACATCACGCGCACAAAGACATTTGCTTTGCTGGGAATATTTGTCTCATCCCAGCCGTTGAGTTGTTCGATGAGCTTGTCGAGGTCTTCAGCGGAGTATTTATACTTGCAATCGGTGAGCACACTTGAGAGGTTGGCATAGTCGGCCTTTTTAGCACCGGTTTGGTCGGCATCGGCCTGTTCTTGTGATACTTTGAAACTATCGCCCTTAGATACTTGCACCATATAATGTGCCGCAACGGGAAAGCCACCAAAGTCGGGCTGTGACCAAGAGAAAGAAAGCGAGTCGGTCGTTGATTTCAAATCCACGGTATAGCCGGCATAGTTTGGCGTGTTAAGCACAAATGTCTCCGGAATTTTCAGCGTAGGATTTGAATCATTATCGTCCGCACAAGCAGCGAAGAGGCAAACGCTGCAAAGAAGCAGCAATGCTGACTTAAAATATTTTTTCATAATGATTTCTTTATTAAAATGAAAAGTGGCGTGCTACGAGCCGCGGAGATGAACCTTTCGGCTCATAGCACACGGACTTTATCTATCAATTATAACCTTCGTTGTGTTTGAGGTTGGGATTTGCATTCAAATCCTTCGTAGGAATGTCGAAGAGATTGCGCGTGGCAGCGAAATTGCGACCAGCTTGCGTACCACCCTTCCAAGACCAAACGTAAGAGGAGTTACCTCCATAGAGACCGAAACGAATCAAATCCATACGGCGACGGCCTTCAAAGAAGAATTCACGAGACCATTCGCTGATGATGTCATTCAGATTGTAGAACGACTGCGTCTTAGCATTGGCACGCTTGCGGAGAGCGTTGATGGCATTCGTTCCTTCGGTGGAAGTCTTACCTCCGTTCAAGCGGGCATCGGCTTCACCGTAAGTCAGATAAGCCTCAGCAACACGCATCAGGAAGAAGTCGGCATCGGGGAACTGAACGTTGCTCGCGCCAGCACCTGTAGTGGAGGATGAATAGAAGTTGGTGAACTTCGTCACAGAGAGTCCCTTCTTGAAGTCCTTCGTAGTGTTCGACGTCACGTCCACCGTGCGACCGTCGCCCCAGAAGAGTGCGCGGTCGTCCTTGGCAGCTGCGATGATGTCCTTTGTTGTTGAGAGCGGACAAGCACTGGCATTGCCATTGAAGAACTGTGCCACCAGATTGGGACGTGCACGATTACCAGCCCAAGCCAGCGTAGTACCATTAGTAGCCGCGCCGTCAACATTGGCTGCATAGGGGTGCATGGTGTTGTCGTAGGTAGATGCCATCAAGAAGAGAGAACATGCCCAGCTGGTAGTCAGCACACCATCTTGGAGTACTGGCAACACAGCTTCCTGGGCTGCACTGCTTTCGCCATTATCGCCCATGAAGAGCATCTGGTAGGCAGTCCAGCCATTCTGGCCTGTCGTGTTCAGATGATAAGGAGAATCCATGACTTTCTTGGCATATTCTTTTGCCTTGGCCCATTGTGCCGTTCCGGTGTAGACTTCTGCATTCAGATAAAGACGAGAAAGCAGCAACCAATCGGCGGCCTTGTCAGGACGAGCATAACCTTCATCAGAAGATTTCTTAGCACGAGCGTCAGACAACTGCGGTTCGATTTCGAGAAGTTCTTTCTCAATGAAATCATACACCTGAGCACGCGTATAGCGCGGTGGTTTTACAGAAGTGACCGTGGTAGAGAACGGAATATTACCGAAGTTGTCCATCAAATAGTAATAGTAGAGGGCGCGGAGCCAACGTACTTCGGCCGTCATCTGCGCATTGTAGTTGCCGGCTTCAGCAAGATACTGGTTGCACATCGACACACCGAAATAGAGGCGATAATAGAAACCTTCAAGCATCGGGTTAGCACCATCATAAGCATTATTGGTAAAACCAGCGATACCGGGGTCGCCCCAGCAGCAAATGGCTTCATCAGTGGGCAACTCATTAGAATTGAAGAGCTGGCGAACAAATCCTGACGTACCGCCATCGATACCGTCAACGTCGCAATCGTCGTCGGAACTGCCGTTACCAGAGATACCCAAGTTGGCAAAGCACTTATTAAAGAGTGCCTCAACATCCACCTTTGTATTCAGGTTCGGATCGATGGGCTTCACGTCCAAATCTCCGACACAAGAGCTCATGCTCAGTGTCAACGCAAAGGCTGACAGAGACAGCATAGTTTTGATATTTCTTTTCATAATCGAATTCCTTATTAAATTAGAAGTTGAGGTTCAGACCCAGCGTGAGGCTGAAAGGACGTGGATAAATGTCGCTGTCGATACCAGGTGTTGCCCCTAAACCAGTTTTGAAAACTTCGGGGTCGATACCTTTATACTTCGTAATGGTAAAGACGTTGGAAGCTGCCAAGTAGAGACGGCCGCCCAGACCAGAGTAGTTGCCCATACGGAAAAGGTTCGTGAAGTTATAGCCCAATGTGATGTTGTCGCACTTCAAGAAAGAACCGTTCTGAACAAAGTGGTCGGACAGGACTGCGTGTTCTTCGGTAGACGCCCAACCGCGGTTGATAGATTCCAGCGGACGGTTGCTCAAGAACTTCGAAGAAGACCAAACAGCAGAAAGGTCAGAGGAAGCAGCATCGTAGTTGTTGTAAACGTAGTTGCCAACATTAGCACGGAGCGTGAAGCTCAGATCCCACTGCTTATAAGAAAGGCGGGAAGAGAGGCCAAACGTCCAAGGAGCCATCGGGCTCTTGTAGAAATACTTGTCGGCTTCAGTGATTTGTCCGTCACCATTGCGGTCGACTACAACGCCCGAAATGGGCTTGCCGTCCTTACCGTAAACCTGCTGATAAACGTAGTAGGAGAAGGCAGGCTTGCCAACAGTGTGTGCTTGGGCGTTAAAACCAGTTCCAGCAGAGATACCACCTACTGCAACATAGTAGTTCTTGTCGCCACCGATAAGTTCTGTGATTTTGTTTTGGTTGTAAGTGGCGTTGAGGTTGATGTCCCAGAACCAGTCATCGGTCTGGATAGCTTTGTAGTCGAGAGCAAGTTCGAAGCCTGTGTTCTTGAGTGAACCGATGTTCGTCATCACAGTGTTCTTAAAGTTAGTACCCGCTGCAACGTATGCGCGATTGAGCAAGTCTGTTGTCTTGCGGTAATAGTAGTCGATAGATGCCGTCAAGCGGTTGTTGAGGAAACCTAAGTCTACACCTGCATTATAAGTAGTGGTAGTTTCCCACTTCAGATTAGGATCGTAAGCATCTGGACGGTTGAGTACGCCGTAAGGTTTACCATCGCGGCGCGTGATGGGATAGAAGCTGGACGTACCTTTATTGATACCGTAAACAGCGAAGTAATTATAGTCGCCGATACCTTCCTGCTGACCCGTCTGACCATAACCAAGGCGGAGCTTCAAATCGGAAATCTTTTCAACATTCGTCAAGAACGGTTCGTTCTTAGCCTTCCATGCGAAAGCGAAAGAGGGGAAGAGTGCCCAATGGTCTTTGAAACGAGAAGAACCATCATCGCGCAACGTTGCCGTGAAGAGATAACGATCTTTATAAGAATAGTTCGCACGACCGAAGAAGCTCACGAGATAGTTCTCTGTCTTGTAGTCGTAGGGAGAAAGATTGTAGATCGGAGCTTCGCCTGCAGCAATGAGTCCTTCTGCCACCTGTTTAGCCTGCAGAGTAGCGTAGTTAGGATTGGTAGTAGGATATTTGCCCCACGTCAAGGAATGCTGACTTCTCCAGAAGTGTTGCCATTCGTAACCAGCCATCACGTCGAAGTGGTGACTATCGTTGAGATCCTTATAGTACTGAGCGTAAGCATTGAAAGAGAGATTGCGCTTCAGAATCTTATCCCAGCCGTTGTAGCCATAATAGTAAGTCTGACGACCATCCTCTGAAGGATAACCAGCAGGCTTAATAGTGGTCTGCTTTCCTTGAGAAACATCAGCACCTAAGTTCATGTGAAGACGAAGGTCTTCAAAGCCATGTACCTTATAGTTGAACTCAGCGTTACCAATAAAAGAACGGCTGCGCGCCTTATCGTCCATGAGCTTCAACAAAGCAACAGGGTTGGCCGTACCCAGATTGTTCCAAGCGTTAGGCCAAGCCGGGTCGTTCAGAGAAGCACCCGTAGTGCGCCATTGGAAGTAGTTGTGGAAATTAGCCGCATCAGGAGAAGTTATATCGTAAATAGACTGAGTAGGGTCCATCCAGAGCGCAGCACCTACAGCACTACCGTTGGCATATTGGCTTTCTGCGTACATGCCTTTTGCGCTCAAATTCATCGTGAGATGATCGTCAAGGAAAGAAGGGCTCAGATTCAAAGCTGCAGTATAGCGGCGGAAATCTGAAGTCTTGAGAATACCTTGCTGATCGGTATATCCCAGAGAAACGCGGTAAGGCATCCACTTGAGTGAACCGGAGAGCGTCACATTGTGGTCGTGACTCCAAGCCGTGCGATAAATCTCTTTCTGCCAGTCAGTATTGGCCGTACCCAAAGCTTGTGCAGGCTCACTGGTTTCACCGTAGTATTTTTTCACAAAAGCGCGGAACTCATCACCGTTCATCACTTTCAAAGTCTTTTTCTTCGTACTCATCGTCACGCTACCAGCGTAGGAGAGTTTCGGAGCCTGACCGCGAGCACCTTTCTTAGTGGTGATAATGATAACACCGTTAGAACCACGGCTACCATAGATGGCCGTTGCAGAAGCATCCTTCAGGATGTTGAAGCTTTCGATGTCCTGCGGATTCACCATAGAGAGCGGATTGGCAAGACCTTTCACACCTTGGTTATCCATAGCCACACCGTCGATGACAATCAGCGGATCGTTGCTGGCATTCAGTGACGAACCGCCACGAATACGGATGGTTGCACCACCACCAGGAGTACCACCAGCGGAAGTAACGGAAACGCCGGCCACCTTACCTTGGATGAGGTCCTGCGGGTTAACAACCAAACCTTTGTTCTTGCTGTCTGGCTTGATAGACATTACAGAACCCGTCACATCTGATTTCTTAGCCACACCGTAACCGATGACAACAGCTTCGTTCAGTGTACTGTTGTCTTCAAGTACGACAGTCACCGTTGGAGCTGCTACAACATCGGCCGACTTATAGCCAATATAAGACACGCGAAGCTTGCTGCCCTGCTGAGCCTTAATAGTAAAGTTACCCGCGGCGTCTGTATTTGTAAGCGCTTTAGGATTCACAGAGGTCACACTGGCAAATACCACCGGATGACCATCAGTGTCCTGTACATGTCCCTTCACCGTAATGGTCTGTGCCACTACGTTGAGAGAGAGAAAGATTCCTGCCACCAACAGCAACAGAAATCTGAAGTTCAACTTCTTACTCATGTTAGTATTGTTAGGTTATATAAATTAGATGAATTATTCTGTTTTGTAGTTCGCCATAAGATACTGACTGCTTTGAAAGTTCTACTGCCGAACACATTTTGAGTTGCTTTATTTTGCAATAATGCTAATGGCAAAGCCGCCACCACTGGCTGCGCGAAGTGTCAGTTTCGTTTTGTTAGTAATGGTCTTCTTTGTGATGGTATAAGCCGCAGGATTTTTGTCCCAACTGGCATTTTTAGCATCACAATAAATAGTAGCTTCATATTTCTTACCAGGTACGAGGAAAGAGAAGTCGAGGTTGGACGTATGGCCGTTGTCGCCAGCAGTGCAGCCCACAAACCAATTTTCAGAGCCTTTGGCCTTACGAGCAATTGTGATATAGTCGCCTGGTTCTGCCTCAAGATAGCGGCTTTCATCCCAATCCACAGCCACATCCTTGATGAATTGGAAAGCATCCATGTGGGCTTGATAGTGCTCGGGTACATCAGCAGCCATTTGGAGGGGACTGTACATCGTTACATACAGTGCCAACTGTCGAGCCAGCGTGGAGCGGCAATAGCTATGATTGGTTGGATTCAATTTGGAACAATCCATTTCGAAGATACCTGGTGTATAGTCCATCGGGCCACCAATCAAGCGGGTGAAAGGCAGGATGGTTGTATGATTTACAGAATTTCCCCCCATCGCTTCATACTCCGTGCCACGGGCACTCTCGTTGCCTATGAGATTGGGATAAGTACGGCAAAGTCCTGTAGGGCGCGTAGCCTCGTGGGCATTTACCATAATGCGATAGTCTGCTGCTTTCTTGAGGGCGTAGAGGTAGTGGTTGTTCATCCATTGCCCGTAGTGGTGTTCGCCACGCGGGAGGATATTGCCCACATAACCACTCTTGACGGAGTGATAACCATTGTCCACCATAAATTGATAAGCAGTGTCGATATAGCGCTCATAGTTGCGCGCAGAAGCGCTGGTTTCGTGGTGCATAATCATTTCTACGCCGCGAGCTTTGGCGTATTCGTGGATAGCTTTCACGTCGAAATCGGGATACGGCGTAACGAAGTCGAAGACGTGATCTTTTTCGTGGCCGTACCAGTCCTCCCAACCTTCATTCCAACCCTCAACAAGGAGTCCTTGGAAACCATTGGCCGCTGCAAAGTCGATGTAACGTTTCACATTGGCCGTATTGGCTGCATGACGACCATTGGGGCGTGCTTTTGCATAGTCGGTCTCACCAATTTTCACTGAAGGAAAATCATCGGTATAAGCCCATGAGCTTTTGCCAGTAATCATCTCCCACCAAACACCCATATATTTAATAGGGTGTATCCAACTGGTGTCTTCCAGCTTGCAAGGCTCATTTAGGTTCAGCGTCATGCGAGAAGCCAATATATCAGTAGCCTTTTCGCCCACAATGATTGTGCGCCAAGGCGAAGTGCAAGGTGCTTGCAAGTAGCCCTTGTCTCCGCGAGCATCAGGAGTGAGCCAACTCTCAAAGGTCATTGTCTTATCGTCGAGGTTGAGGTGCATCGTGGAATAGTTGATGCAGGCTGCCTCATGAAGGTTGATATAAAGGCCGTCGGCTGTTTTGAGCTGGAGAGCTGTCTGAACTGCTGTAGGACCAATAGGTGTTTGCGAGGAGTTGGGCGTAATAGCTTGGCGCATCTTCGCGCGAATTTCGCTCAACTTTGAAATAACGGTTTCATATTCTTGCGTATCGTAGTCGCCAGGAATCCAAAAGGCGGTATGGTCTCCGGTCATAGCAAACTGCGAATGTTCTTCTTTCACCACAAAATAGGTCAGATTCTTCTGCTCGGGAAACTCATAACGGAAACCAAGACCATCATCGAACAAGCGGAAGCGCAAAACAATGAAACGATCATTCTTAGGTTGGTTGAGCGTCACCTCCAACTCATTGTAATGATTGCGTATGGAAGATTCCTCTCCCCATACGGGTTTCCACGTTTCATCAAAGGTAGACGTGCGCGTACTAACAATACTGAAACCTGTCATAAGGTCGGCCTTGCGGATGACCTCTTCAGAGGGTTTATTCACCATAACGCCGAAGTCCGTAGAGTTATTTGGATCTTCCTGCTTCAGTTCTAAACCAAGCTTGGAGGGTTTTATCACGGTTTTTCCCTTAAAGGTCAAATCATAAGTAGGACGCCCTGAAGCGTCGAGCGAGAAGTTCATCACAAACTTACCATTCGGCGAAATGAGTTGTTGGGCCTGCAATGGCAGAAGAGCCAGAGCGATAAGTGACAGAATCAGGAATGTACGTTTCATAAAATTCTTTTTTGCGTAATTCTATAAGCAGTTAAAGAAAACAGGCGTTCTAAACTTTCCACTACTTTATTGGTGCAAAGATATAATGAAAAAACATTCATTAACATAGAGATTTATTCATTCGAAACTTTTGTGAAGTCTGCAAAAACATTATTTTATTCATTTTCTGATAGTTAGCTATCTTTGTCGGGGCTTATTTTATAAGTCGATTTATCAAGCAGAGTTTGCAATTAAGCCTTAAAAACAATAAAAACAAAGATAATATCACAAGTTTTTTGCAACTTTTCCGTGAATATCATAAAGAAAAAAAACGAATTCTATTATCAAACTCCCTCATGCCGCATTGATATGCTCAAATAGCATTATCAAGATATAAAGCTTTCTCGTTTTCATAGCATAAGAAAAGAAAGTATGCTTCAGAGAAAGAAAGGGAATCTACAATAAGTATCGAACGACTTGTGATTACAATAAGACTGTCAGCCGATAGCCTTATTGTGTCAGCTGGCAGCCTTATTGTAGCGAAAAATACAATAAGGAAAAGTACAGCTCTCACAAAGAAGTAGAAAAACAAACGAGGTCGCGCCTCTTCACAGAGACACGACCCACTGAGCGTAAAATTACCTATTACTGATTACATCAAATACACAAAAACTGCTATCTAAAGAGATCTCACCTATTTTGTATAGGTGAAAAATCTAATATCATTTCGTCGCGGCCGTCCAGATGGACTGTTCCATCGAGCTTTACTTCCTTTTCATGCACCAAATCATAAACCGACTTTGCTGGAAGTACCTGACTGAAAGGCGTAAGGTCTACCTCGCGTGGTTCGTCCATACCATTGATGAGCACCGTTACTACCTGCCCATTGTGAATACGACTATAAACATACACTCCATCACGAGGGGGAAAATGAATAAGTTTCCCCTGCCCTATTGCCTCGCTCGTTTTCCGCCATTGCAGCAAGCGGCGCGTGAAATCATAATATTTCTGTTCGAGCGGAGTGCGCTTGGTAGCATCGAAAACTCTTTTGGGGAAATCTTGGCGCAGTGTGCCATCGCCTTTCGACTTGTTGCCCGACATGGCTACCTCCGTACCATAGTAGACTTGGGGAATACCGCGCAATGTGAGCAAAAGTGTGAGCGCTTGACGGTAACGCTTGAGGTTCTGTGCTTTTTCGGGGGTAGAATTGAAACGATCTGTATCGTGATTTTCAAGGAATATCATCAAGTGCATGGGGTCTGCAAACACAATATCCTGTGTGAGATAGTCATAGATACGAGCCATGCCACTGTCCCATACGTTGGTCTCTTGGTCGCACACTTGGTTGAGCAGCGCCATCAAAGGAAAATCCATCACAGTGGGCAATTCGGAATTGTCGCTCCCTGCCAGTTTACTATCTTTCTGCCAGTAAGAGACGCCTACATTATTGTTGATCCACGTTTCACCAACGATGTTAAACCCTGGATACTGAGCATCGATTTCCTTACACCAGCGCGCCATGGCTTGGCGGTCAGCATAAGGGTACGTGTCCTGACGAATTCCATCAATACCAGCATATTCTATCCAAAAGATGCTATTCTGGATGAGATAGTTCATAACATCGGGATTCCGCTGATTTAAGTCGGGCATGGATTCCACAAACCAGCCATCTTGCGCCAAAGCCATATCAGACTGCGAAACGTGGGGATCACTCACAGAAGCCGTGCGGTAAGTGGTTTGAACATAGCGAGAATTGTTATTAAACCAGCTATCATCGGGGCGATCTGTAAAAAGGAAGTTCTTAGAGCCACAGTGGTTGAAAACCATATCCTGCATCACTTTCAACCCCTTATTGTGGGCAGCTGCCACTAAATCACGATATTCCTCATTCGAACCATAGCGCGGATCTATCTGGTAATAGTCGGTGATGGCATAACCGTGGTAAGAGAAATCCGGCATATCATTTATGAGCAGTGGGGTTATCCAAAGCATCGTTACGCCTAAATCGGAAAAATAATCAAGATGCTGCCGAATACCCGCAATGTCGCCACCGTGGCGAGCATCAGGATTTTGAGGATTACAATCTTGCTCCAATAGCCCTTTGACTACATTGTTGCGCGGATTACCATCGCAGAAACGATCTGGCATCAACAAATAAACAACATCATGGGCATCCCACGTTTGGCGGGATTGAGCTGTACGTTGCTTGAGTTCGTAAGGCACTTTCGTGGTCTTGCCGTTCTGCTTGAGTTCTATAGTAAATTTCTGAGGTGCAGCCGTTGCCGTATTGACATATAATATAAGGTAGTTGGCGTTCTCCGGACGAACAACGCGATTAATCGTTATATCCTTCGAAGTCAGCGAAACTTCACTACTTCCTATCTGGTTTCCATGCAGCAGTATCTGCAGTTCGGGATTCTTCATGCCTGCCCACCAAAAGCTGGGCTGCACTTTATCCAATACTGTTGCACAAATTCCTGCTATCGGAAAAACAGCACTGCAAATAGCACTTAATATGTAGCGTATTGTTTTCATCATTTTCTTCAACGTGTGTTTTCGTATTTTGCAAAGATATATCTTTTCATGAGCCTCAACAAGGTAATAAAAATTAAATATAAGTCATAAATTATATTATTCAATTATAAATCAGATGAATACAATTTATATCTATTCCTTTTTTAGGAAGTCATTTAGGAAAGAAAGATACTTCTATTTGGTTCTTTTCTGAAAATTTCATACTTTTGAAACCCTTAAAGATACTCTTAAAAGATGAAATCTCTATTCCTCTCTTTCTGCCTCATAATGCTTTGTATTGCTCCGGGATGGAGCAATACCGATTATAGTAATGAAACCAAAGAAATTTTCAAACAATTAGATAAGGTCATAGCACAAAAAGAACTCTACCAGCAGTCGCTCGAAAAAAAGGCTACAGCATGGAAACGACAACTCCAACATGCCAGTGGCTACAAACGTATCAATATATGCAAACGATTGGTGGAAGATTTCTACCTGCATACACAAACCGACTCTGCCAACAAGTACGTTGATCAAATTGCCCATTCCATCGAGGCAAAAACCGATACTAAGCTGCAAAACTACGTTTGCATGCAACGCGCCAACATCTTTGCTACAACAGGCATGTATCACGAAGCTCTGGAAACTCTTTCTCACTGTAATCGTCAAGCTTTCAACCGTAACGACCTGTTGGCCTATTATCATTTGCTACGAACAATCTACGGGTGGATGGAGGACTATACGTCCAATACTTTTATTGCACAAAAACTTCGCTTGATAAAAGTTAGCTATCGCGACTCTATTCTGAAGCTCGAACCCAAGGGGCTTGGTCGCAATATCGTCATGGCCGATAAGGCTATTGATGAAGGCAACGCTCGATTAGCTTTAGAATATTGCACTCCAAATCTGAATGGAAAAAGCAAAGATAAAGCCTACTCTTACTACAACTTGGCCGAATACTATCGCTTGATTGGCAACAAAGATAAAGAGGCTTACTATTTGGCAAAAACGGCCATTATTGATTTAGAGTCTGGCGTAACAGAATATATCGCCTTACCCAAACTGGCGGAATTGCTCTTCAAAAACGGGAATATCGAACGGGCTTACAACTATCTACTTTGCTCCATTGAAGACGCCAACTACTGCAAAGCACGCTTGCGCGCCATTGAAGCAACAAATATATTCCCCATTATCGAAAAAGCTTACAAAGAAATGAATCATCGCCGACGACTGACGGAATATGCCCTTTTCATCGGTCTGTCCTTGCTGACTCTCTTGCTGGCCTATGTTATCTATTCCTTACGGAAACAAATGCGAAAAAATGCGGAAACTCGCCGTCAATTGGCCGAAACAAACCAACAACTCAAAAAGGCCAATGAAGCCGTGCAGGAAACAAACAAGCACTTACTCTTAACTGATAAAGTGAAAGAGGAGTATATAGCACGCTATCTGAGTCGTTGTCATGATTATATCGACAAACTTGATTTATATCGTCGCGACTTACTCAGAGTTGCCAAGAACGGACAAAAGGAAGATTTGCTCAAACTCTTGAAATCAGAGACCATTGTTGCTGAAGAACAGAAAAACTTCTATGCTGATTTCGACAATGCTTTTCTCACTCTTTTTCCCCATTTCATCGAGAATTTCAACAACCTCCTCGAACCTGAAGCACGCATCGTTCCAAAGAAAAATGAACAATTAAATACCGAACTACGCATCTTTGCTCTCATCCGTTTGGGTGTGACAGAAAGCACGCGCATTGCTCATTTTCTCAACTATTCGCTCGCCACGATCTATAACTATCGCAGCAAATACCGTAACAAAGCTCTGTGCGAGAAGAACGAATTTGAGAAACGAATAGAAGAGCTTTAATGCTTAAAGAACGAGAGGAAGCAATTAAACAAGAAAGCTTTTCTCTCCCGAATCAGTTGAAGAAATTAAACTTACACAAGGAGCAAAGAGCCTAATACCCAAAGCCCCAATAATGATAAATCAAAGAATGCAGAACTTTATTAGTATGAAGGTCGTACTGGCTCTTGGCTGAAGGATTGAGTAAATCAGAAACATTACGGCGCGCACTCATCCACGTTTCTACACGTTTTTGCATCGTGGATATTGTATGGGAATTATTGAGCCTTTTCAGGTCAGACACGCTATAAGAGGAGAGGTCAGAATCCTTTAGCATTTTCGCCGTAACATACGGACGACTTAGTGACATATAATAATAAAGAGAGTCTACAGACATTCCTTCGTCCGCTTTCACAACCTCTTTGTCTGAGGCCGTAAACGTAAGAAGGTCTTCCGTCAAACAAGCCATACGAATGTAACTAAGGTTCTGAAATAGGTCTGCACTAAGGACTATAGAAATCGTTCCGTACCCATTTTCTATAATATTAATATCCATCGCGATTTTATCAAACGTGCGTAGCGAAGCCAGAAGTGTTTTCCAGATTTGATCTTCTCTCAACAATGCCTGCTGAAGTTGTACGGAGTTCTTACCAGAACTATCTGCCAAAACTTTCAATCCTTTTTGGGGAGCAAGCAATTTCCGAGATAAGTAGATCGACTTGCGATCCTGTTCTTTCGCCCTATCATAAAGCCAATTAGCGATACCAGCCGTCGAGCTTTCCGGACACTCTACCGTATCTTTATAGACAGGTCCTAACTTCTCAAGAAATTGTTTATCAATCGTCATTGTTTCCTCTGCAACACTATCTTCGGGAACATCATCACAACAACTCAGTTCTACCCCCGAACGCACGCCCCCACTAAGATTAGCAGAGAAAACCAAATTGCTACTGAAAGCCAACCAAGCCAACACACAAAACATCTTCTTCATAATCCTTAATATTTCTAACGCTTTTATTTTTTTCTCTCTTGAGGCAAAGATAACATTAAGTCTTCCAACACACCTATTCTTCCTACAAAAAGCTGCTTCCATAGCATAAGAAAATTGCACAAACGAATTTATCCCTATCTGATATTTAGAAATTAAAAGCTTTGGTTATTGGCAGATTTACGTACTGTGAGGGGGAAAGACATTATCTTTGCAGAAAACAAAAGATTTAGGTGAATGGTTGTAAGGAATGTATTTGAGCCAGAATCGGCAGCAGATTTTTGGCAGCAAATGGTGGCAGCTTATGAATTGGAAGATGCTCAACAAATGTATCTCGAATTTGGCAAGATTTTTGGCCATTTTCTGCACCAACACACGGCGCGGAGCACGGTGAAATTGGTAGGAGCGTTCGCACAAACCGATTTTCTTCTGCGCGAACACGAGGTGCAACCATCGCTGTGCAAAGCTGTCAACGAAGCGCGCATACGTTTCCGGAAAGCAGGCAGCGGTGAACTCACTATAGATATACTCCGCGAAAACGCTCCTTATGACTTCAAAGCCATTTGCTTATTTATTGAGCAGGTGGAAGGGACATCCGTACCGCCCGAAGTGGAAAGACTCTTTCCTACCAACCGCCCACAACGCACGCTGAAAGTACCCGAAGCTGAATACCTGCGCGTACTGGTCAGCAAGGTGGACAACGACAACATCTACGGGCAGATAGAAGCAGAGCCCTTGGAGGTCGTCATCTGTTATTCCCACGGCAACACCATTTACAACTTCGATTGGACTTATCTGCGGCAGCAACTCCACGGCGGATCGCAAATCAACATCATTCGCCCTCGCCTGTACGATGGTATCTTGTATCCCGAACTCATCATTGTAGAACCTGATTATCTGGTGGATATTTCTGCCATCGCGGCTTGCTTTGAAAATTATGCCCACTCGCCACTCATCTATCTGCTCAATAAGATTCGCGCAACGGAACCTACAGAAGCTATCTTGCTCGGTAACTTGGCGGGGCAGTTGCTCGATGAAGAAGTCCACAGCGAGGGAGAAGGACAACCATACGCCGAAAGCGTGCAGCAATTTTTCAAAGGCAACGCCCTCAACCTCCTTGCTGCCAATGTATCGCCTGAATTCCATGAGAACGCTATCAAGCAGAAGCGCAATATTCATAAGGCTATCAAAAACGATATGCCGCAACAGCTGAAGGAGTATCAGCAGCGCAATGTGATGCTTGAGCCGTCTTTCTTCTCCGAAATGCTCGGTTTACAAGGACGTATGGACTTCCTGCAACTCGATCAAAAGGTACTCATCGAACAGAAGTCGGGCAAAGGCGGTTGGCCGCAACCCGATCCCAACACCCCTGTTCACCAGGAGAAACACTATGTGCAAATGTTGCTCTACATGGCTCTACTGCGTTACAACTACCGTGAGCAATACGACCGCAACGACCACCATCTCAGTGCCTTTCTCCTCTATTCGCGCTACCCTAACAGTTTGTTGGGAATGAGCTTTGCGCCTCAGCTTCTCTTTGAGGCTCTGAAAATCAGAAACGGTATAGCGTGCAACGAACTGCACTTTGCTGAAGGCGGATTTGAGTTGCTCGACACGCTAACGCCCGAACGGCTCAACGAACGCAAGGCACACGGCACGCTCTGGGAGCGTTACCAGCGCCCACAGATTCAAGCCCTACTTCGCCCTATCCACAACGCCTCGCCGCTGGAGCGGATGTACTATTTCCGCTTCCTCACCTTCATCGCAAACGAGCACGTGCTCTCGAAGTTTGGCAACCGCACAAAAGAGAACTCCGGATTTGCCTCAGCCTGGCACGCCTCGCTCAACGAGAAGCGCCAAGCGGGCAACATCTACGATCGTCTCCAACTGCTCTCCCCTTCCGTCAACGATTCTCCGCGTCCCGTCACACGCCTTGTACTGGGTTTTAGCGAACAGGCCGATAATGATATGTCGAACTTCCGCTTAAACGATGTCGTAGTGTTCTATCCTTACACGCCGGGACAGGAACCCGACCTGCGCCGCACTATGGTATTCCGCTGTTCCATTGAGAAAGTGACAGCCAACCGCATTACGCTCGTTTTGCGCGCCCCACAAACGGATGCTAACGTCTTTCTCCGCGATGCCGACAAGCATTGGGCCATTGAGCACGACTTCATAGAATCGTCCTATAGTTCTCTCTATCGCGGAATGCACGCCTTCCTTTCTGCGCCACAAGAGCGACGCGACCTGCTCCTCTTGCAGCGCGACCCCGCCGTCGACTCCTCGCTGCAACTCTGCGGCGACTATGGAAAATTCAATGAATTGGCTTTGCGCGTGAAGCAGGCACAGGATTTTTTCCTCATTATTGGCCCGCCAGGAACGGGCAAGACTTCTTTCGGACTCATGACAACGCTCCACGAAGCATTGCTCACGCCTGATGCTTCCATATTGCTCTTGTCGTACACGAACCGCGCGGTGGATGAGATTTGCAGCAAACTCGTGGAGGAAAAGCTCGACTTCATCCGTATAGGTAACGAACTGTCCTGCCCGGAGATTTATCGCCCTTATCTCCTTTCTTCCGCCGTGAGCGAATGCTCCCGACTGGCGCAGGTGAAGGAGCGCATCATGAGTGGGCGTATCTTTGTAGGCACTACCACCGCGCTCAACACGAGTATGTCCCTCTTCCGCCTAAAGAGCTTTGATTTGGCCATTGTCGACGAGGCTTCACAGATTCTCGAGCCTCATCTGATGGGGCTTCTCTCGGCTGTGAAAGACAACGCCCCCGCCATACGGAAATTTGTATTCATAGGCGATCATAAGCAGTTGCCGGCTGTGGTGCAACAGCATTCGGATGAATCGCGCGTGCAAGAAGCTGCTCTCAACGACATCCTACTGACCGACTGCCGCCTCTCGCTCTTCGAACGACTTCTCAAACGCTATCGTGAACGTCCCGAGGTGGTCTTTATGCTGAAACGTCAAGGCCGAATGCACCACGATATTGCCGATTTCCCCAACCGTGCTTTCTACGCTGGACAATTAACTGAAGTGCCTTTAGAGCATCAGCAACAACCGCTACCTGAAGCTGCGCCACACACCGATTTCTTCAAAAACATTCTTACCACGCAGCGTCTGGCATTTATTGCTGCACCTCAACCGCCAAAGTCGCCTTCCGACAAAGTAAATCAAACAGAAGCCGATTTGATTGCGGAAGCGGTGGTCAAAATCTATGAGCTGACGGGTAGCAACTTCGATGTGGCACACACCGTAGGCATCATAGTGCCCTACCGCAACCAGATTGCCACCATCCGGAATACCCTCGACCGTTACGGCATCCCTGCATTGCACGACATCACTATCGACACCGTGGAACGCTACCAAGGAAGTCAGCGCGACTATATCCTCTACGGTTTCACCATCCAGCAATACTACCAACTTAACTTCCTCACCGACACCGTGTTTGAGGAGGATGGCGCACTGATTGATCGAAAACTGAACGTAGCCATGACGCGTGCTCGAGAACACCTCCTGCTCTTCGGCAACCCCGACTTGCTATCCGCCGTCCCCACTTTCAAAGAACTGCTGGAATACACACAAGCGCGTGGCGCATATTTCAAGCCTTCGGCAGATCTGAGCGATTATAAAAATATATACTCCATATAATTTGCTTCTTTAGGAAACACTCGGTATTTTTGCAAAAATAACCGACCTAATATATGTTAATAGAAGGCGAAGAAAAGAAGATAGTCCATATTCTTGGAAACGATATTGAAAAGGCCAAACCTGGTACGCTTTTCTTTAATAATAGCTTCCCTGAATATAACGATGAATATGTGGGCAAAGTCTTGTCGGATTTTGTCCGCCAGGGAATACTACACAGATTATCTCGTGGCATATATCTAAAAGCGAAAGAAACTAAATTTGGCATTATTTATCCTACCACTGAGGATATTGCTATAGCAATTGCAGAAAGAGATAATGCAGAAATTCTCCCTACTGGCAGCACAGCTCTAAATATGTTGGGATTGTCGGAGCAAGTTACAATGACTCCTGTTTTTCTCACCAGTGGATCTGCAAGAAAAATCAAATGTGGCAATAGAACTATAACTTTCAAAAGAGGAGTTCCCAAAAACTTTGCACTAAAAGGAAAGATGACACGTCTCTTAGTACAAGCGATGAAAGCCATTGGCGAACGAAACTATAATGAAGAGTGGGAAAGAGCAATCAATGTGATATTGAATAAATACCCTGAGAAAGACACCATGCCTGATGATCTAAAAGTCATGCCTACATGGATAAAAAAAAACATAATAAAAATTCTAAGCAAGAACACTCATGAGCCGCTGGCAAAACCATAGCATTGATGAGCAAATAGCAATGATACAATCTGTCGCCCAGGAACAGAATATTGAGGATAATGCAGTGGAGAAAGACTGGTGGGTGACGGTCATTCTCAAAGCCTTGTTCAATACTTCGTGTGGGAGATGGCTTCTTTTCAAAGGTGGAACCTCTTTGAGTAAAGGGTGGAATCTTATTAACCGGTTCAGTGAAGACATTGACATTTCTATTGATAGAACTTTCTTTGAGGATGTTCTTAATCTACCATTTGCAACGTGCAAGAACAACAATCAAGTAAAGAAATTAAGAAAAGCTTCACGGGATTATATTCATGGAACACTATCTGCAGAGCTTGATACTGAGCTTCACAAAATGGGAATTAAGGGATTTTCTATAGAAAATGAAACAACCATAGGAAATCCTCCAAAACCCATTGATCATGATAGTGACCCTACAGTAATCTTTGTTAATTACAAAAGCATTCTACCATCCAGCATGAGACTCATTGATGCAAGAGTTAAAATAGAACTTAGTTGTCTCTCTTTGTCTGAGCCTCATGAACAATGTAAAATAAAATCTCTCATCTTCGATAAATTTCCAGAAGAGGATGACGAAATAATCTCATCAATCAAAACCGTAGCACCATCAAGAACATTCTTGGAAAAAGCACTACTTCTCAGTGAGGAACTTCAAAAGGAAAAACCAAGATCCTTACGTATGTCCCGACATCTCTATGATTTAGATAGGTTGATGGATACAGAATTTGCTCAGAAGTCATTGAACGATGGAGAGCTTTACAAGGCCATAGTAGAACATCGTCGCCGTTTCTATCATTTGGGATATGTCGACTATGACAAAGATTATCCCACAAGTATTGATTTTATTCCCAAAAACGAAGTACTGAAAGCCTATCGATTGGATTATGAAACAAATATGGTGGACGGCTATATTTACGGAGAAGCAAAGTCTTTCGAAGACCTAATGAAAAGGATGGATGAATTACTCCAGAAATTCAGACAGGTTATCATTCATTAGTGAAAAACTTATTAACTTTGCTGCTGCAAAATGCATTTTAGGGGTGCCCAGACCGTTTGGTCGGCTGAGAATATACCCTTACGAACTGAACCGGACAATTCCGGCGTAGTCAAAAATCAAAAAAACCTCTATGATTAAGACTTACTTATTGGGCGGTGTCATGCTGATGGCCGTCCCCTCTCTCGAAGCGCAAACCGCTTCCGACTCTACGCGCTATTATCTCGAAGCTGCACAAGTCGTGGGCACTCGCGCATCGAGCAGAACACCTATGGCGTTCACCAACCTCTCCAAGAAAGCGCTCAGTGGTATCAATTTCGGACAGGATATTCCGTTCTTACTGAGCTTAACTCCCAGCGTAACAATGAGCAGCGATGCCGGAACGGGCATTGGCTATACTTACTTGCGCATTCGTGGTACTGACCCCACGCGCATCAATGTGACAGCCAACGGCATTCCTTTGAACGATGCTGAATCTAATAATCTCTATTGGGTGAATATGGGCGATTTCGCCTCAACGCTCGGCTCTATCCAGGTGCAGCGCGGCGTGGGTACATCCACTAACGGTTCGGGAGCTTTCGGTGCTTCGGTAAATATGCAAACAGAAGCTGTTAATGATAATCCTTTCTTACAGGTGGACGGCTCTGCTGGTTCTTTCGGTACGCACAAAGAGAGCGTGCTCTTCGGCACAGGAATGCTGCGTGAGCATTGGGCTTTTAACGGTCGACTTTCCAATATCGGCTCTGACGGTTACATTCGCCGCGCGTCCTCTCGCCTTAATTCTTACTTTTTCCAAGGAGGCTATTTTGCAGATAGAACCGTGGTGAAATTCATTACCTTCAATGGCACGGAGCGCACGGGCCACGCCTGGGACTACGCCACAAAGAGCCAGATGGAAAGTTTGGGGAGGAGATACAACCCCTGCGGGAAATACAAAGATGCGGATGGCAAGACGGCTTTCTACAAAAATCAGGTGGACAACTATCACCAACAGCACTATCAGCTCATCTGGAACCAGGATCTGACGGAAATGCTCAATCTCAACCTTGCCCTACACTATACGCACGGTAGTGGCTACTATGAACAATACAAAACGAACCGCAAACTGGTGGAATATGGGTTGCAACCTTTTATGCAGGACGTGGTGGATAAGAACGGGGTGGTAACACCTACGCTCATGAAGAAGCAAGACCTCATTCGCCGCAAATACTCCTCGGCCGACTTCTACGGAACGGTTTTCTCCCTCAACTACGAGAACAAGAACGGATTGGAAGCCACGTTAGGTGGAGGCTGGAACAAATACGATGGTTTGCACTATGGGCATGTGCTCTGGGTGCGCAACTATCTCGGTGCGCTCAATCCGGAACAGCCTTACTATAAAAATTACGCCCACAAGCAGGATATGAACATTTATGGGCGTGTGAACTACAACTTCTGGCGTGGCCTCTCCGCGTATGCCGATTTGCAGTATCGTTATGTTGACTACAAAATGTATGGACCCAGCGATCAGCACAATGGTTCAGCTTTTGTGCCCTACAATGTGCGTGCAAACTTCAGCTTCTTCAATCCAAAAGCTGGTATGCTCTGGCAGGTCAATCCTCACCATGCTGTCTACGCTTCCTATGCTATGGCGCACAAAGAACCTACACGCAACGACTACGAACAGGCCATTTGGAGCAAATACACACCGAAGAGCGAACGACTCAACGATTTCGAGCTGGGATACCGCTTCCAGAGCCGTAACTTCAGTGCAGCTGCCAATCTCTACTATATGCTCTACAAGGACCAGTTCGTGCTGACGGGCGAACAAGACCAGAACGGCGAGAAAGTGGCTCGCAATGTGGGCAACAGCTACCGCCGCGGATTGGAACTGCAAGCTGCTTGGACACCGACGAGCTTCCTGCGCTGGGATGCCAACTTAACGTGGAGCCACAACCGCATCAAGGACTACAAGGTGGTGCTTGACGACACGGGCGAAACATTCAATTTGGGGAACACGCCCATTAGTTTCTCACCTAATCTCATCTTCAACAACACGTTCTCGGCTAACTGGGCAGGATTTCGCGCCAGCTTGCAGAGCCAGTTTGTGGGAGAGCAGTACATGACAAATACTGGCTTCAGAACCTTTGATGCGGGCAACAAAGATGGCGACTTAACCATCGACAAATACTTCGTTTCGAACTTTGATTTAACTTATACTTTCTCAAAGATTCGCTTTGCCAAATCGCTCGCCATCGGCCTAACGATGTACAACATCTTCAACGAGAAATATGAGAGCAATGGTTCGGCCAGCACACAAGTGAAGAGCAACGGCCAAGGCGGAGCTATGGCCTATCAGGATACAAAATGGAACAGCTATAGCGCGTATAGCGCGCAAGCTCCAGCCAACTTCCTCGTGCATTTGAGTATCAGATTTTAAGCAATAAAACTTTTACGGCTCTCTCCTTGCGCAGGAGAGAGCCGTAAACTTACATATATGGATATATTCTTACTTCTCGACATTGTCGGCACGTGTATCGGTCTGTTCTATTTGTGGCTCGAATACAACGCCAAGCGGTCGTTATGGATTGTGAGCATGATTATGCCCGCCATCGACATTTTTCTGTACTACGAAAAAGGCTTGTATGCGGATTTCGGAATGGCGATCTATTATTTGCTGATAGCCATCTACGGATGGATCGTTTGGAACTTTGGACAAACAAAGCAGCAATCGGCCGTGAACCACAAAAAGGCATACCGCCCCATCGTCAAGACTCCCACATGGCAAATACCGCTCCTCACAATCGCCTTTGTGGGGATTTGGGCACTGCTTTATTTCGTTCTCACAAAGACCAACTCTACCGTCCCCGTTCTCGATAGTATGGCCAACGCGCTCTCCATCGTTGCCATGTGGATGCTGGCACGCAAATACTTGGAGCAGTGGCTCGTGTGGTTCGTGGTAGATGCTATCCTCTGCGGTCTGTATATCTACAAAGGCGTTCCCTTTCATGGCATACTCTATGGCTTCTACACCATCGTAGCTATTTTGGGCTACCGAAAGTGGCAGCGAATGCTAAAACCTTGAAGCCTCTCATGAGACTCCGCCAAAAGTGCAGAAAGCAAAGTGCTTACCTCTTTCTCTTTACTCCTTGCTTGCAGTAGGATCTTCTAACAAAGGTTTTACGCTTGCTTCTTCAGAATCTTTGCAAACAGATAGACGAAGAAGATAGAGGCGGTGAAGAGACCGACGGGGAGGCCAAGGAATACGCCTTGTATGCCCCAATCAAACCAGAAGCCCATAACATAGCCTGCTGGAAGGCCAATGAGCAGATAGCTCACACCTGCCACTCCCATCATGGCCATAACGTTTCCTGTACCGCGAAGGGCATTGGCGTAGCAAATCTGCATGGCGTCGCCCAACTGATAAACCATGAGTGGGACGAGGAGGCTCATAGCCGCCACGGTCACCTTGGCATCGGGTGTAAAGAAATGGACGAGCGGTTCGGTGAAGAAGAAAAACACAAAATTTGCTACCACGACAAGTCCCAACAAAATGTTGCGCCCTGCTCGAGCCGCCATGCGCAACTGGGGCCAGTCGCCAGTGCCATGGAACGTGGCAATGCGGATGGACATGCCTGCTGCAAAACTGTAGTAGAAAAGGAAGCCGAGCGTGCTGATGGTGATGATAACCTGATAAGCTGCAAGAGGGATTTCGCCGAGCCAACCGGCCATGAAAGCACTACCTGTGAATGCAAAAGTCTCCATTCCCATCTGCAACGATACAGGCAGCGAAATGGCGTTGATACTCTTGAGTTCCTTGAAGAGTATGCGCTGAGCGCGGTAGCCTTTCCGATAAATAGCATAGCGCTTGGTGTACATAATTACTCCCGCCAGAGCCACGGCCATGTATATACGAGAAATCAGCGTTGATGCACCCGCACCAAGAAGTCCCCATTCTGGGAATGGGCCCACGCCAAAGATGAGCAACCAATTGCCGAGAATATTCAGAAGATTACCACTCACCAGAATCCACATTCCTGCTTTCGTGTCCGTCGTACCGTCGGTGAATTGGCGCAACGTGTTGAAAATAATCACGAAGAGCATCGAAAAGAGAATGATAAGGTAGTAAGGGCGAATGAGTGGCAGCAACTCAGTTGGTTGCCCCATGCGATCGAGGAAGAAATAAAGAACTCCCATGATGCCCACCAACAAACCGCCATAGATACAGTTTGCCACAAGGGCGTTCTTCAGCGTAGCACCCGCTTCTTGCAGTTTCTGCTGTCCGTAGAGTGAACTGATGAGCGGTGTGAGGCCGTAAGAATAGCCCATGATGAGGAAAGTGATGAGATTGAAAAAGCTATTGACGAATGAAGCTGCAGCCAATGATGGAGTGTTGTAGTGTCCCACCATCATAGTGTCTGCAAAACTAAGAATGATAACGCCAATTTGGCCAACGGCTATAGGAATGCCGAGTTTGAGAGTTTGAATGTAATGAGATTTCAAAAGAATAAAATTAAATTAGTGCTTCAGATAAGTTTTTACAATCGTTTCACGCAGCAGAGACATTATTTCCGTTATTGCCGCAAGAAGCCCAAGACTCTCGCCTTGGGCTTTCTATATAAATAAGATTCGATAGTTATCGAGAGGTTGCAACACTGAAGTTGCGCACAGTGCTTCCGTTGAAACCGATGCTAAAGATGGCTTCTTGTGATTTTAGTTTGCGCGGAGCGGTGATAATAGCGCGATACCGTACACCACCCCCTGGTTCTATGTTCATAATAGTGGCTGGAGCCGAGATGCGCACTCGCTTATTGTTGCAAGTGATTTGTGGCGTGATATTGTAGAGCATCTTATCCGTCTGATTATAGATTTCCATCACCAAAGTACCCGTTTCGCCAGCATTCAAGGTTTGGTTGTTGTTGGCATCATAGAACTGAATATTTCTCACCTCCACGCCATTATTCATCTTGGAGCGATTTTCGGAAGGATATACGTCTGCATCATAATGGTTGTCATCGCGCTTGGAATAAGAGCCATCGTCACTACGGCGAGAATCTTTAGGTGCAGTGGCTGCTGCCCCAGCAGCACCGCCACCAATGATACCTACCACCGTGCCTATATCGGCACCGCGAGGACCTCCCAGGATACCACCGATAGCAGAACCCAGCATACCGCCCAGACTGGCGCCGTTCATTGCACCCCCAAACTGGCTCGAAGCACAGCTGCTCAGCATCAAGACAGATGCTAAGGTAACAACAAGAAACTTCTTCATACTGATGTTACTTTACAATGATAACCAAGTATTTAGTTACGCTCCAAAAGCGGTCGGGGTCGGTGATACGCAGCGTATACTGCTTATTAGCATCGCGATCCAAGCGATAAGTTCCGGCGGGGTGATTGGTCAGGATTTTAGCACTCTTGGAGTAGAGCGGAATCACTTTCTTCACGCGGTAGTCAACTTTGGCAAAGTAGTCGCGGTTGAAATCATTAGATTTCAGCACATCGCCGTCCTGCAAAATCTTCTGAGCTTTGAGCTCCTTTTTCGTACCAAATACGTAGTAGACAGTGTGCGCCACCTTGTCTTGTTCAGCAATCTGATTAGCCTGTGCCTCATTGTCTTGCGAGAGGCTGCTGACGTTTTGGTTCAGCGTGCTGATTTGCTTATCCTGCTCTTGAATCTTGATGTTCTTAGCGTTGAGTTCTGCACGAAGTTCGTCGAGCTGTGTCTGCTTCTCTTGGAGTTGTTTCTGGAAGTCGGCCACCATTTGCTCCAAGGTGCTCTTCATCTTTGCATTGCTGGATTTACTGGTGCGCAATTGTTCTTGCAAGTTCTTGATGAGCTCGCGGTTGAGATTCATTTTCTTCTGAATCAGAGCCATATTGCTGAGAATGGCTTGACGGTCGGAACTCTCTCCCTTAGCACTCTGCGTGGTAATGATATCCTCGGCTTCATTGATAGCCGTGAATCCATCGCGAATTTGCTCAACAGTACCCATCAAATCATTGGTTTCATTCTGAGCTTGCGCTAAAGCATTCTCGAGCGAATCGATACGTTGAGCCGAAGTGTCCACTTGAGCGTCTTCTTTCTGCTTCTTCGTGTCACAGCTCCACAACATAACGGTGAGAGCAGCCAAAAGGCATATAGCAATCTTTTTCATATTTTCCGTTTTCTTTATGGGAGCAAAACTCCCGCGTTAATAATTATGAGACAAACCCCGAGCGTTTTTGTTACGCTTCGTCGTCCTTCTCTTTTCTCTTTGAACGCTTTGGAGCGTTGTAGCCTTCAATGATGATGACAAACTCTCCGCGCGGTTCTGTTTCCTCGAAATGTGCCAGGACCTCCGCCAGAGAGCCTCGCACGCTTTCTTCGTGGATTTTTGAAATCTCTCTGCAAGCGGAACAACGGCGTTCGGCACCGAAAGTTTCAACAAACTGCCCCAGAGTCTTTACCACGCGGTAGGGCGATTCATAGAATATCATGGTGCGCGGCTCTTCCGCCAATTCCGTCAAGCGCGTTTGTCGCCCTTTCTTCTGCGGCAAAAATCCCTCAAAGGTGAATCGCTCACACGGAAGTCCGGAAGCTACGAGAGCTGGAACAAAGGCCGTTGGACCAGGCAAGCATTGCACGGTTGCCCCTTTCTCCACACAGGCTCTGACAAGCATGAACCCAGGATCGGAAATCCCTGGTGTACCTGCGTCCGTCACCAATGCCATATTTTCGCCTGCTGCAATACGTGCTGCAAAGGCCTCTGCAGTTTGGTGTTCGTTGAACTTGTGATGGGCACAGAGTCGGGTGTGTATGTCAAAATGTTTCAGGAGCATTCCGCTGGTGCGAGTGTCTTCTGCCAACACGAGGTCCACCTCCTTGAGGAGCCGCAAAGCGCGCAGCGTGATGTCTTCTAAATTTCCAACCGGAGTCGGGATGAGATACAACATTCTTATTGTGCTTAACTTCTGTAGTATTCTGTTTATTAGAACCCTCAGAACATTTTACCACGCAAATGTATAGAAAATGACTTAATTTGACAAACAAAATAAATGGTCTTTGCGCTTTTTGAGATAATTTCTCTAATTTTGGCACAAACAACAGAGATATTTTGGAATTGTTGACAAGATTTGTTGACAAACATATTTCATTTCAGACTATGTATAAAGAGATAAATTTCGATCGTTTCGTACGCGGATTACTTGTTGTGGTAGGCATCCTTGCTATCTATTTTATTCTCAGTTATCTGAGTGCGGTGCTCATTCCTTTCTTTGTGGCATGGGTCTTTGCTTATATGCTCTATCCCATTGTCATTTTTTTCGAAAAGAAATGTCACCTCAAGAGTCGCATTCTCTGCATCTTCCTCACACTTCTTCTTGTGGGAGGCGTTGTCACAGCTATCGGCCTCATCATTGTGCCGCCGTTTGTGGATGAAGTGAGCAACTTCAAAGAGATTGCGATACAATATATCACCAACGAGAGTCGCCATGCTGATTCGTTACCCAACACGATACAGCATTTTGTGCGGCAGCACGCGGAGGAGCTCCAATTAGAGAATCTCCTCAAGCAGAAAGACATCCAATCGGCCATAAAAAATGCGCTACCCAAGGCGTGGGATTTTCTTTGGTCTACGGCAAGTGTAGTGATTAGCATATTGTCCTCACTTATCGGCATTCTCTATTTCTTCTTCCTTCTTCTTGATTACGAGAAATATGCCAATGGATGGATCAATTTCATACCCAAAGGGAAGCGTATCATTGCAGCGCAAATCGTGGGCGATATCGAACACGGCATGAATGGCTACTTCCGTGGTCAAGCTCTTGTGGCGTTATCAAATTGCGTTATGTTTTCGGTAGGCTTCGTAATTATAGGTTTCCCCATGCCCATTGCCTTGGGTTGCTTCATCGGGCTGATTAGCTTTGTGCCCTACCTACAAGTGGTGGGGATTGTTCCGGCCTTGATTCTGACACTCCTACGTTGTGCCGACACAGGACAAAATTTCTGGTTGCTTATCGGTGGAGTAGCTTTGGTTTACATCGTAGTTCAAGTGTTACAAGACACTATCGTTACCCCCCATGTCATGGGAAAAATAATGGGACTCTCCCCCGCCATCATTCTTCTCTCGCTCACCGTGTGGGGATACATGCTCGGCATCATAGGTCTTATCATCGCTTTGCCCCTCACAACACTGGCCATCTCCTACTATCACCGCTACATTATAGGAGATATAGAAAAGCCCTCCGATGAAACTGAAGAAATAATAGCTGAAAACTCACTTTCCACAGACGCAGAGAGCAAATAAGAGTTTTTTTTCAGTTCAAAACACAAAAAAATGCAGAAAAGTTTGGTTGTATCAAAAACATGCCTTACTTTTGCACTCGCTTAACGGCACTTAGGTCGATCCGCTAGCTCAGCTGGTAGAGCACAACACTTTTAATGTTGGGGTCTTGGGTTCGAACCCCAAGCGGATCACTTAGAGGACTTCTCAAAAGGAAGTCCTCTTTTTTATTAACACAGCCACTTGCTTTCTAGATCGTACTTTCATAAGAAAGCATACTAAATTAAAATCTACTAACCCCAATTCGGTTTAAAAAACGCTCTTTCATGAGTTTTTTAAACCGAATTGGGGTTGGTAGGTGTGCGTACTTGTCCCTCCCAACTTCGCTTTGTTGAGCTTCGTCAGTCCTTGCGGGCTGGTGGCGTTAGTGATGCCGAGGCTGTTGTCTACCGCATCATAACGGTACTTGTTCTGCATCAGCTTGCTGTAGAGAAAGCTGTACCAGTATGGCTGCCTAAACAACCCGTTATTCCAAAATAATATTTCTTCCATCCAAAAAATAGAGTCTAAATCTATTGTTGCACGACGATATAAACGAAATATCTTTGGAATTTATTCTCATCTTCTTTGAAGCTATTTTCCTAAATAACACTCTATTAATATTGGAGGAAATTCTTATTGGATATCCACGATAAAAAAATATATACTTCTCCTCATGATCTTTTCTATTAGAACACAATTCCATCTCATACATATCTTTGACAATTTTCTTATCAATTAATGTATACACTGTTATAAGTCTGTAATTTACTGATTCGCCATTAATAAATATGAGACTATTCCTATATTTACCCAGGTAACTTGGCAGATATTTATGGTATGATATATTTCTTATTATAGAATACTCATCTATAAATTTATAATGATTTATTGTAATCATCACATTTAATGTACTATCATTTAATTTGCAGTATGAAACAGAACTGTTGCTATCAGGATAAACAGAATCTGGCAACTTGCTTTGAGCCTTGCAACTGCTAGCAATAAAAATTGCTATAATCGCCGCTAATGTACAAATATAATATTTCATATTTTAAAAAGAATACTTATACGTTTCAACTTTTTTCTGTCCATTTCTTATGACTGTTCGAGTTACATTCAAATTTGCTTTCCAAAACATTGTTCTTCCATGCAAAGCAGAGGCAGAATATTGCTCTGTACTGAAAAAGGTTGACAGTTCTGATTGTTAAAATATCTTTTGGTTGACAGCTCCTGAACTTAAGTTCATGGGAGGTTGTCATCTCTGTTTCCTAAATCTGTTTTAGGTTGACACTTGCCTTATGGTGGCAAAGATACGGATTTTTATTTATTTGGCTTTCTACGTTATTTGGTGGTGGCTGATTGAGGAATAAAAAACACCGAGAGGGTGCTGTCGGCAGGGGGGCGAGTAGCCTCCGAAAGACATTCTATTAACCCCAATTCGGGATAAGCAAGGCTTGTTTTTTACCTTAAAATAGTTTCAACAAAACCCTCTATCAATATGGAGTTTGAGAGGGAGGGGAAAGCAGAAGTGAAGCAGCTCACACTTTTTTTTAACCTACCTGCGTGAAACAATGAATCTTCGGCCTACAACAAGGTCGAAAGAATCGTTGTGGACTATAAGATGAGGAATAAAAGAGGGGACCTTAAACCGAATTGGGGTCTGAAGGAAATCGTCGGCAGTTCTCATTTCCAGAATGAGCCGTTCCCTGTCAAAGGTATCCTCTTCCTCCTTCGTTGGTTCTATGGGTGAAGGAGCCTCTTGCAAGGCTGTTTCCACTTTCTCCAGAAAATCTTCGGGAGAGAACAGTGACAGTCCCAACTGCGACGTATCGACTTTCTTTCTCCGTGCCATTACGCTATTCCTAATAGTTCAATCTCAAAAATCAGTGTGGAACCACCGGGGATTCCAGGCTGAGAGAACTTTCCATAGCCCATTTCGGCAGGGATATACACCTCCCATTCGTCGCCGATGTGCATCTGCTGCATGGCGATAATCCATCCCTCAATGAGGTCACATAACCTACAAGCCAACGGCACACCACCACGGCTGCTATCAAACGTCTTGCCGTCTATGGTCTTACCCGTGTAGTGAACCGTCACAATGCTTCGGACGGTTGGATTAGCACTCCGGACATTGCCCTCAGACAACACCTTATAGTAAATTCCCTTGGAAAGAGCCTTTACGCCTTCTTCTTTGGCTTTCGCCTCCAGCCAATCCTTGTTGAGTTGTATATACTCTCGTTTTGCCATTTTATATTTTTTTGCGGATATTTCAAGTTATACAATGAAGAGCACCACCATTGCCTGCTATATCCCGTAACCGGATTTGCCTGATTTCACATCCAGGATTAGCTTCCTGAATATATTTCAAAGCAATTTTATCTTCTGGTATTCCAAAGGATGGCATTATGATCTTATTGCCGATTTGTAAATAGTTGATGTAAGCCCAATTCCAATCGGGACTTTGTGATTTGACTTCATCAAACAACAATTCTGTAACGATGAAGCCCTTCTGCTCCAGTTTTTCCTTAATATAATCAGCTCCGCTTGAATTGGTATTTCGATAATTGGACATAAGAACACGGTTACCCCCACACCAATGTATAATACCATCAGAATGTCCATAAGGCTCTTCTTTAGTTTTTTTCCATGGAATAAATATCGGAGTGAATATATCGTTAAACACTTCTGACTTTATCGAAGAAGGAGAACCCTCAGAAAGAGCCTTGTCTGTTAGAACAACATAATGTCCACAAAAAGAAATATTACCTCCATCTAAAACATGCTTTACTTCACAATACTTGATTCCTAAAGCATCACATGCTTTGTGCACATCAGTTATGTATCTTCTATCTTTGTCGTTGTCAAGATAGTCAGGATAATATTTGTATAGTAGGAATTTGTCGTCAATCTGTATCGGCATAAAATCTCGCACCCAGATGTCTTCTGTGTATGGCATTTCCCCCCAATCAATACCCATATCATTGAACAGAGCTGTCAAACGGTTGTATGTGTCTGGATAAAACTCTTTCAATTTATCCGAGATATATACAAAATTCGTATATCTGTCATGCCGCCATTCTATCCACTGTGTCTTCTCCACAATTTCTCTCGCTCTTCAGATGTAAAACTATCTGCAAGCGCAGACGAAAGATAGCCTAATCTATATTTGATGAAACATAGTGCATCATCAATTTCCATTTTTGCACCTCGAAGCATTTCTATCATATATGAAACGAGAAGTTTTTCTCGTAATGGATATGTTGCTTTACAAAAGAAATCGTCGCAAACGACGAAACGCAGTAGAGCATCGGAATAGCTCCCATCCCCTCCAAGATTTATTCTTTCAGATGTCAAGATGATATCTTCTTTGGAAGGAGTATGTTTGACTATCTTCACAACTTGTTTTTCCAATATTTCATTGGACTCATTCCAAGTTTTTTCGGGGTTTTCCATGAATGCGATAAAATCGACGTAGTACATAAGCATAAGTCGTACCATGGTAACAACTTGTGAGAATGCACAGTGTCGCTTGATGCTTCTTGACAGAACTGTTATCAGCAGATTGGCTATCAGAACCACCCATGTCTGTATTTGTACGGCGTTGACGCTGTCCCCATAGAAGAAATGAAGCGGGAAATTCTGTTTGAGCTGTTTGTACAACGACTCGATAGCCCATCTTAGGCGGTAGATTTCAGCAACGTCCTCAACCGTAAAGTCATAGTTGTTGGTCAATAGTACAACCGGTTTCTTGTTCTCATAAAATATCTCCACCCTTCGTGCCTCATGGATGAGTTCCCCTCTTGTAAAACGCACTTTCTGATCAATGTGCGTTACCAATCCCTCTGTATTGACGTACGTTACAGATTCAAGCACCTCATACTTAAGGTTTTTCTTCATTTTGGTCACGTAGCAAACGCCTTCTTCTGTAAGACGTTGGAATTGTGCTATGTCGACATAACCACGATCCATTGCCAAAGTGGAGTCTTTTGGCAGATGCACCTCTTTCAGCAGGTAATGGTCGTGTTTAGCGGCGGATGTGAGCTGCACTACCATTGGTACACCGACATGATACTTCATTACCGTATGCACTTTCATACCGCCTTTCTTCTTGCCTGATTTCGGATGCCGACCGACACCTTTGAGTATGTTGTCGAAGAGCGTTATTGTGGTGGAATCCATCATGTAGAGTAGCTTCTCCCAGTCTTTAAACTCATGCGGCTGTCCCTTGTAGCACTTGGATGGGCGGCTGTCCGCTAAAAACTTGGCATACCTTTCCAATAGATACGCATAAACACTTGCAAAGAACTCCTGAGGACGACGTATATTGGCCTCTGCAAGCGTACTGCGACGAACCAGATAGTTCATTCCGAGATGTCCGAGTTTGTGAGCCTCCGCCTTCATGCCTATCTCAAGTTCGCGCAGAGAATCAAAGTGTTTGAGGATGCCGAACAACATTACGACAAGATGTTGGTAGCCGTCAAAACGCTTCACATAAGCCTCACTTCCTTTCGTTTCGCGGCTTATTTGAAGAATTTTCTCCTTGTCGAGTAACTTTAACACTTGACTATAGACCGGCTGTCCGGTAAAATGTGTACTTTTACCCATGGTTAAATGTTTTTTGTCGAATACAAATTAACCATTAAGGGCTGACTTCACAAAATGAAATCAGCCCTTTACTTTTTGCCCTCTCCAAAAGAACGGCATATCGATCAAAAAACTTTTATCGGACAGCAATAATTTCAATA